>JAABUY010000896.1_pt1 | contig 45188 bp, 43 predicted proteins | sample 5560271 | NCBI WGS metagenome assembly JAABUY01 (sample SAMN10711886, study PRJNA513374) | rock metagenome | isolation source: Antarctica rocks | place: Antarctica: Victoria Land, University Valley
CGACATCATCCGCACTCACCTCGAGCATCTGCTGGCGGTGACCGCGGTCCCGGACGGCATCCGGCCGCGCGACCCGCGCATCCACTTGCAATGCTTGGCTGAAACCTTGCTCGACGCCTACCATCGGGCTGACAGCAAGCATCACGTCCAGATCAACCAGCTTCAGTTCTTGCCCGAGCCACGTCAGGCGGCCTTGAAAGCAATGCAGCGGAAGCTGGTGGACCGGTTCGCCACGGCAATCGCGCCGTGCCTGGCACCTGGCTTAGACCAGAACGCTCTGCTCAAGCCGCTGACCATGTCCTTGTTCGGGATGCTCAACTGGCACCATTTATGGTTCCAGGAGAACGGGCCGATGACCAGAGGCAGCTACGCCAGGCTTGCGGTCGCCCTTGTGATCGATGGCGCCGCCGGCCTCGCTGTGCCGGCGGGCATGTCCTGCCGTGCCCTGGCATAAGCGTCCATGGGCGTCACACCTGGTCGTAGTCGATGACGACGCGGGGCGTCGTCGGGTGGGCCTGGCAGGTCAGCACGAAACCGGCCTCGACCTCCCATGGCTCCAAGGAGAAATTCAGCGTCATCTCCACGGCGCCTTCTAGGACGCGCGCACGGCAGGTGCTGCACATCCCACCCTTGCAGGCGTAAGGCAAATCGAGGCCCGCGCGCAGCGCGGCGTCCAGCACCGACTCGCCTTCCGCGACGGGAACCTCGGCACGCCGGCCGTCCGCCACCAGGCCGGCCGTCGCATAGGGCGCCTCGATCTGTGCCGGCGCGGGCTTCGGACGCGGCTTGCCGCCGAGCGCCGAGACGAAGCGTTCCACATGCACCTGCTCGGGCCGCAGGCCGAGGTCGGCCAGGGTCGCCTCCACCTCGTCGATCATGCTGGCTGGCCCGCACAGGAACACGTGGTCCACCGTTTCCGCAGGGATCAGGTGCCGCAGCAGCAGCCGCACCTTCTCCATGTCGAGCCGCCCGTTCAGGATCGGCACGTCCTGCTGCTCCCGGGACAGCACGTGGAACACCGAGAGCCGGCCGAGATAGCGGTCCTTCAGCTCCTCAAGCGCCTCCCGGAACAGCATGTCGTTCGTCGAGCGGTTGCCGTAGAACAGGAACACGCGGCTTTGCTGCTCCCGGCCGAGGATGCCCCGCATGATGGACAGCACCGGCGTGATGCCCGACCCGGCCGCAAAGCACACGTAGACCCGTGCCGCGTCCGGGGCAGGCGCGATGCCGAAGCGCCCCGTGGGCGTCATCACGTCAAGGGTGTCGCCCGGGCGGATGCCGCTGTTGGCCCATACGGAGAACAGGCCGCCATCCACCCGCTTGACGGCGATCCGCAGCTCGCCGTCGTCAGGCCCTGAGCAGATCGAGTAGGAGCGGCGCACCTGCTCCCCTTCGATGTCCTTGCGGATGGTGAGATACTGGCCGGCTGCGAAGCGGTAGTCCGACTGCAGGTCCGGCGGAACCTCGAACGCAATCGAAACCGCGTCAGGCGTTTCCCGCTTCAGGTCGGCGACGCGGAGACCGTGGAAGCGCGGCGTCATGGCGGACATGGCGGCCTCAATGGCACTTGAAGTAGTCGAACGGCTCGCGGCAGTCCTCGCAGCGCCAAAGCGCCTTGCACGAGGTCGAGCCGAAATCCGACAGCACGCGCGTGTTGGACGAGGAGCAGTTCGGGCAAACAACCTCCTCGACACCGAACAGGCCGCGGCGCCCGCCGCCCTGCTTCGGCGGCGCGACGCCGTATTCGCGCAGCTTGCGGCGCCCGTCCTCCGTCATCCAGTCGGTCGTCCAGGCCGGGGACAGCACCGTGTTCACCGTGCCGCCCGGAATGCCCGCCCGGTCCAGCGCGACCTCGATCTCGAACTGGATCATGTTCATGGCCGGGCATCCGGAATAGGTGGGCGTGATCGTCACCTCCACCCGGCCGTCCCGGACCTCGACATCCCGCAAAACTCCAAGGTCGGCGATGGTCAGCACCGGGATCTCGGGATCGCAAACCGCTTCGACGGCCTGCAGCGCCCGCGCCCGCAGCGCCTCGGCGTCCTGCCCTGCCCGGGCTACCATGTCGCCCCCGGGTAGGTGCGCTGGGTGTGCTGCATGACGCTGAGCAGGTGGCCCAAGTGTTCGCTGTGCCGCCCGGACCGGCCGCCGCTTTGCATCCACTGGGTCTTGGGCCGGCTCAGCGTGGCGCGGGACAGCGCCGAGCCGACCGTGTGGTCCCAGGCGTCGCGGAGCGTGGCCGGGTCGATGATCGTGCGCCCTTCGACAAGAGAGCGCTCGGCCGCGTCGCACTCGAACATCTCGCCCGTGTAGCCCCAAAGCTGGTCCACCGCCTCCTGGGCGCGCTCGTGGCTTTCCTCGGTGCCGTCGCCGAGGCGGATCACCCACTCGGCGGCGTGCCGCAGGTGGTAGGCGCTTTCCTTTTCCGACTTCGCCGCGATGGCCGCGAGCGTGGCGTCGCGGCTTTCGGTCATCGCGCGCCAATAAAGGTCTGCGAAGGCGGAGTAGAAGAGCTGGCGCACCATCGTCTGCCCGAAGTCCCCGTTCGGATGCTCGGCCAGCAGCAGGTTGCGGTACTGCGGCGCGTCGCGGAGAAAGGCAAGCCTGTCCTCGTCGTTGCCCGCGCCCTCCAGCTCGGCGGCGTAGGCGTAGAGCGAGCGCGCCTGGCCGATGAGGTCAAGGCCGATGTTGCCGAGCGCCATCTCCTCCTCAAGCATCGGGCCGTGGCCGATCCACTCGGACAGGCGGTGGCCGAGAACCAGCGCGTCATCGGCCCGGCGCAGCGCATACAGCACGAGCGGGGTCTCGTTGACCCGTATGGATGTGGTGGTCATGCCGCGGCCTCCGCTCACATGTGACCGACGTCGTCCGGCACGTCGTAGAAGGTCGGGTGCCGGTACGGCTTGGACGCGGTCGGCTCGAACATCATGCCCTTGTCCGCCGGGTCGGAGGCGATGATCGCCTTGGACGGCACGATCCAGATCGACAGGCCCTCGCCCCGGCGCGTGTAAAGGTCACGCGCCGCCTGCAATGCCAGGGTCTCGTCGGCTGCGTGCAGCGACCCGACGTGCTTGTGAGCCAAGCCGTTTCGGCTGCGGATGAATACTTCCCATAATGGAGTGTTCGGCGTCTTTACGTCAGGCATTGCGAGGCCTCCTCACGATGGCTGCGCGTCGCTGCCGGCGCAGTGTGCAAGCAGCGGGGCAGCTTCTTGCTGCATGTCCACGAGCGTCGGCGGGCCGGACCACACAGCCCGACCCACAGGCGCGCTACGCTGCCAGCTTCTGCTTGGCTTGCTTTGACGCATAGGCCGCTGCCGCTTCCCGCACCCAGGCGCCCTCCTTGTGCGCGCGCTGGCGGGAGGAGATGCGGCCACGGTTGCAGGGGCCGTTGCCGGCCAGGATCTGCCGGAACTCCTCCCAGTCGATCAGCCCATGGCGCCAATGCCCGGGCGCGGCACCGTTGAAACCCTCGCCTTCCGCTTTCTCGAAGCGGAGGTCAGGATCCGGCAGGGTCAGGCCCAGGTGCTCAGCCTGCGGGACGAGCGCATCCAGGAACTTCTGCCGCAACTCGTCATTGGAGAACCGCTTGATCTTCCACTTCGTGGACTGGTCGCTGTGGGTGCTGTCGCTGTCCGGCGGGCCGAACATCATCAGGCAGGGCCAGTACCAGCGGTTCAGCGCGTCCTGCGCCATCTCCTTCTGCTCCGGCGTGCCCCGGCACAGCGCGACCATGATCTCGTAGCCCTGGCGCTGGTGGAAAGACTCCTCCTTGCACACGCGGATCATCGCCCGGGCGTAGGGACCGTAGGAGCAACGGCACAGCGGGATCTGGTTCATGATGGCGGCGCCGTCCACCAGCCAGCCGATGGCGCCCATGTCCGCCCAGGTCAAAGTCGGGTAGTTGAAGATGGACGAGTACTTGGCCTTGTTGGTCAGCAGCTCGTCGAACATCTCCTCGCGGCTTTTCCCGAGCGTCTCGGCGGCGGCATACAGGTAAAGGCCATGGCCGGCCTCGTCCTGCACCTTGGCGAGCAAAGTCGCCTTGCGGCGCAGCGTGGGCGCGCGCGTGACCCAGTTGCCTTCCGGCAGCATGCCGATGATCTCGGAATGGGCGTGCTGGGAAATCTGCCGGGTCAGCGTCTTGCGATAGGCTGCCGGCATCCAGTCGTTCGCCTCGATGCGATCCTCGCGGTCAATCCTTTCCTGGAAACGAGCCGCCAGTTCGGGATCCTCCATAACCTTCGCAGGGACGGCAGAGTCGGGACCAGACAAGCCTTGCGTGTACATGACGCCCTCCGTTTCTCGGTAGGCGCAACGTAACACAGGAATTTGTCGGGTCAAGGATGTTTTGTAATATGTGCTGTCCCAAGGTGTCGGGCGCTGGAGCCGTCCAGGGCGCTGCCGAACCTGTGCTGGAGACCTTCGGAGGGTGGCAGGGGGCCATCCTCCGTTTGACCATTCTGACTGAGCCAGCGTTCCGACCCCGGCAGCAGGGCTTGGTAAGCCTCCCGGCAAAGCTCGCGCGCCGGCACTCCCGCCCATCCTTCCGGCAGGAGCGCCGGTGGCAACAGGGGCGCGCGGAGGACCACGCGCCGGTATTCGTGGATCAAAAGAATGCGGGCGACCAGGGCGTCGAGGTCGGACAGTCGCACGCCAGAGCCGATCCAGCCCAACAGTGGCCTGAACGCTTCCAGGAAGCGCCCATAAGCCGCCGCAGTCTCTGCCAGCGGCCAAACCCGTGCCGCCAGGCGCCTCGCCGTTTCCAGGCTCATGCAGCCCTCGATGTGGAGATGGGGCGCAGCCTCGGCCGGCACCTGCCGCGTGGTCGGCGCGATCCAAACCTCGGGTCCGGCGTTCCCGAAACCCGACTCTTCCAGTGCGGCCCGTGCGGCGTCCTGGTCGGTGCCGTGCTCTGGCAGGATGAGGTGGAACCGGCCGTCCCACTCCTGGGGCGGCGTGCCGTAAACCCGCTCCGCCGCAGCGGCGAAGCTTTCCTGGCCCTTCCTCGTCAGCCTGTAGAAGCTGCTCCGCCCGACGCGCCTGCTTTGCAGCCAACCATCCGCTGCCAGGCGCGACACCGCGGTGCGGACGACCCCGCTCCTGATGCCCATGCCAGCAAAGATGTCGAGGAGGGAACCCATACCCAGGGAGCCTCGGCGCGGGACCACGGCGTCGCCGAACACGGTGATCACGATGGACCACGTCCGGGACGGCCTGCTCCGGAGGTGTTCCAGGATCGGCGCGAGCGGCGACGGTGATGCTGCCGGAACAGCCGAGGCTGCGTGCCTCGGATGCGCCGGGCGCGAACCGGACTTGAGACGCCCTGGCTGGGCTGCCCTGTCTTGCTCCACGTTCAACTAAACTCCTGCTGCAAGGGTGCCGGCTCGGACCGCCTTTTCAGCGCCGGGCTAAACGGCCGGGCTGTGCTGCCTGTGCCGTGCGCCCTGCCAGCCCAAGGCCGCGGCGCAAGCCTATCACACTTGGGGCGGCGGCAGGCCCGGCCGATGCAGCACGCATTGGGCGCTGGGCACAAGCGTGGCCCGGCTTGACCGGAAAGGAGCCGGAGCAACTCGTTCCTCGTGCACCACCGAGCAGTCCAGCCTCCGGGCTGCCGGTGCTGCGCCCGGCGCTTTCTGCAACGGCGTCCTGGCATCACCGGCTGTCATCCCACCGGCAAAGCCGTTTCGAACTTGACTTGCCGCAGCGCAAAATTGCTGCGAACTTGGTGCACGACCGGCAGCGAGAAGATGGCCTCCTGCAGGAACCGCTCAAATGCCGCGGTGTCGGCGACCATGACGCGCAGCAGGTAGTCCGCATCGCCTGTCGTCGCGAAGCACTCCAGCACCTCCGGCCGGCTCAGCACCGCGGCCTCGAAGTCGGCAATCGCCGAGCGGTCGTGCTTGACCAGCGTGACATGCGTGAACACGCACTGCGGCACCCCGGCCAGCGCTGGGTCAAGCAAGGCGACATAGCGCCGGATCACGCCACGCTCCTCCAAGGCCCGCAGCCGGCGCCAAGTCGGGCTGGTGGACAGGCCGATCCGCTCCGCCAAGTCGTTCACGCTCAAGCGCCCGTCCTGCTGCACGGCACGCAGGATCCGCAACTCGAACTCGTCCAAAGGCACGTTCATGCCGGAGTGGCCGCCAGTGGCGATATGGGCATGCCCGGAAGCAAGCCTGGGCCGGTCCATTTAGGCAAGTCTTTCCCGTCGGGCCGGGCTTTGATGGCGTATCGGGGAGAGCACGACGATGGGCAAGGCAGACTTTAGCTACGAGTTGGAACATCGCTATCTCTCGGTCGCGCCGGACCAGCCCGGGCGCGTGTACCTTACGGGGACGCAGGCGTTGGTGCGCATGGTGCTGGCCCAGGCGGCGCGGGACCGGGCGGGCGGCCTCGACACGGCCGGCTTCGTCAGCGGCTACCGCGGATCGCCGCTAGGCGCCGTGGACCAGGAGATGTGGCGCGCGAAGGCGCACCTTGCTGCGGCGCAGGTGCGGTTCCAGCCAGCGATCAACGAAGACCTGGCCGCCACCGCCGTTCTTGGGACCCAGAAGGTGGAAGCGGACCCGGACCGCAACGTCCAGGGCGTGTTCGCGCTCTGGTACGGCAAGGGACCCGGCGTGGACCGCTCGGGCGACGTGCTCAAGCATGGCAACGCTTATGGGTCCTCGCCGCATGGCGGCGTGCTGGTCGTGGCTGGGGACGACCATGGCTGCGTGAGTTCCTCCATGTCCCACCAATCGGACCTGGCGATGATCGCGTGGGGCATGCCCGTCCTGCATCCCGCCACTATCGCCGACTACGTGCCGTTCGGGCTGTGGGGTTGGGCGGCGTCCCGCGCTTCCGGCGCATGGGTCGGGTTCAAGGCCATCAGCGAAACGGTCGAGGGGGCGTCGTCCATCCCGGTCGGACCGGTCCCGCCCTTCGCATCGGCCCAGATTGATCCAGGTCCGGACGGGCTGCACTGGCGCTGGCCGGATCTGCCGGGCATGCAGCTTGAGCGCCGTCTGGCCTACAAGCTGGCAGCCGTGACGGCGTTCGCACGGGCAAACCCGCTCGACACCCTGACCGTCGCGGCTCCCCGGACGCGGCTGCTGATCGCCGCGGTCGGGAAAGCGCATGGCGACATCATGGAGACCCTGACGCTTGGCGGCCTCACGCCTGCCGTGCTGGCGGCAGCCGGGGTGAGCGTGCTCAAGGTCGGCCTCGTCCATCCGCTCTCGCCGCTGTTGGCCGACCTCGCCGTGCAGGCGGAGGAGGTGCTGGTGGTCGAGGAGAAGGCGGGCGTCGTCGAAGGGCTGCTCAAGGCGCACTTGTTCAACGCGGCCTGCCGTCCCCGCGTGCTCGGCAAGTCCGACGCGGCCGGGGCGCCCCTGATCCCGGCCGACATCGAGCTTCGCCCGAGCCGGCTTGCCAAGGCCCTGGCTGACCGGCTGGCGCCACTCGGCCTCGGCTTGACCTATGCCGAGGGCGGGACGGCAGCGGCCGTGTCCGGGCTGCCGTCCCGCACCCCTTATTTCTGCTCCGGCTGCCCGCACAACACCTCGACCAAGGTGCCGGAGGGCAGCCGCGCCCAGGCCGGCATCGGGTGCCACTTCATGGCCGGCTGGATGGACCGCTCCACGTCCGGCATCGTTCAGATGGGAGGCGAGGGCGTGGACTGGGTGGGCCAGGCGCCCTTCGTCAAGACGCCGCACGTGTTCCAGAACCTTGGCGATGGCACTTTCTTCCACTCGGGCCTGCTGGCGATCCGGCAGGCAATCGCAGCCAAAGCCAACATCACCTACAAGGTGCTGTTCAACGATGCGGTGGCCATGACGGGCGGGCAACCGGTGGACGGCACCATGACCGTCGCGCAGATCACTCGGGTGGCAATGGCCGAGGGCGCCGCCCGCGTCGTGGTCGTGGCCGACGACCCTGGCAAGTATGGCGCCACCCCGGGCTTTGCGCCCGGCGTGAGCATCCATCACCGGGACGAACTGGACCAAGTGCAGCGCAGCCTGCGCGAGGCGAAGGGCGTCACGGTCCTGGTCTATGATCAGGTCTGTGCCACGGAAGCGCGCCGGCGCCGGAAGCGGGGCACGGCCGCGAAGCCCACCACGCGCGTCGTCATCAACGACCTGGTCTGCGAAGGCTGCGGGGACTGTCAGGCCAAAAGCAACTGCCTGTCCGTCGTGCCGGTCGAGACCGCGTTCGGCCGCAAGCGCGCCATAGACCAGGGAAGCTGCAACACCGACCTGTCCTGCTTGAAGGGGTTCTGCCCGAGCTTCGTCACCCTGGAAGGCGGCACCCTGAAGAAGGGCGCGGGTTCCGCCGTTGCAGCCGAGGCCGTGCTGGCCCGCGCCGCCGCCTTGCCGGAGCCGGACGTGGCCCTGGGCGAGCGCCCGTACGAGGTGCTGGTGGCAGGCGTGGGCGGCACCGGGATCGTCACCGTGGGCGCCCTGATGACGATGGCGGCGCACCTGTGCGGCCAGGGGGCAACCGTGCTGGATTTCACGGGCTTCGCCCAGAAAGGCGGCCAGGTGCTGAGCCACGTGAAGCTGGCGCGCTCGCCGGCGGCGCTGCACCAGGTCCGCATCGACCGCGGACGCGCCGACGCCATCCTGGCCGCCGACCTGGTCGTGGCAACCGGGGCGGAGGCGCTGGCCGCAATCGACCCGGCGCGCACCCGCATCCTCGCCAACACGCGGGAGATGCAGACCGGGACAACCCTGCGCGACCCGAACGCGAGGATCGACATGGTGCTGCTGCAATCCTTGCTGCGTCGCCGGGTCGCGGCGGGCGCGATGCACAGCATTGACGCGCCCCGGGTGGCGGAACGGCTGCTGGGCGACCCGATCACCTCCAACATCCTGCTGCTGGGCATGGCGTGGCAGTTGGGCCTGGTGCCGCTGCCGCGTGCGGCGCTGGAGCGGGCCATCGAGCTGAACGCGGTGGCGGTCGAGGCGAACCAGCTGGCCTTCGCCTGGGGCCGATTGGCGGCCGGCGACGCGGCCTACCTGGCGCAGCACCTGGCGGAGCCGGCGGAGGTTGTGGACCCCGTGGAGCGGCGGGCGGCGTTCTTGGCCGAGTACCAGGACGGGCGCTATGCCGAGCGTTACCGCAGCCGGGTCGCTGCCGCGGCGAAGCTGGGCGACGCCGCATTGACGGCGGCCGTGACGAAGAACCTGTTCAAGGTCATGGCGATCAAGGACGAGTACGAGGTTGCCCGGCTTCATGTCGGCACCGGATTCCTGGAGCGCGAGCTGGGGCGCTACCAGGACGCGCCACAGGTGCGGTTCCACATGGCACCTCCCCTGCTGAGCCGCAAAGGGCCGGATGGGCATCCGTTGAAGCGCAGCTTCGGGCCGTGGATGGTGAGGGGGTTCCGCGTCCTCGCCGGCCTGCGCCGCCTGCGCGGTACGCCGCTGGACGTGTTCGGCATGACGGCCGAGCGCCGGCGGGAGCGCGCGCTGCGTGCGGAATACGAGGCGATGGTGGACGGCCTGCCGGCCCGGGTCACGCCGGACACGCTGCCGGTTTGGCGCGAGCTGGCGGCCCTGCCGGACGGGATACGCGGCTTCGGCCACGTGCGGGAGAGTGCGATGCAGAAGGCGGGGGTGAAGCGCGCCGAGCTGACGTCGCGCCTTGCCCAGGCTACCGCCCCGGTGCAGGTTTCAACGGCGGCCTAAGGGCGCTGCTTTCTGCCCGCGCTGCGTGTTGACCGTGGCGCGGGTGGGCCTGACGGCGCTGTGGTTGGGTCAGACCACGGACGATGGCGACGATCTGGGTTTATGCCGAGCTCGGCATAAGCGGAATTGGACTAAACTGATCGGTCTGTTCATTTGGCCGGAAACTCGTCGTCGGATCGAGCGCGTTCGGTCTCGCTCGGTGTTTGTTCACTTCCCCATCTTCTGACGGCCTCGATTGCGCGACGATGAAGCGGCGGCCTGTCGCGCACTTCATCTCGCAGAGGAGCCGTCCATGACCCCACTCCGCCAACGCATGTCCGAGGACATGCAGGTCCGCAATCTCGCGCCGCACACCCAGCGGTCGTATCTGCAGCAGGTCTCCCAGTTCGCCCGCTATTTCGGCAAGTCGCCAGAGCTGCTCGGGCCGGACGACATCCGGGCCTACCAGCTCCATCTCACCCGGGACAAGCACCTCTCGGCCAGCTCGATCCTGGTCGCGGTAGCGGCCATCCGCTTCCTCTACAAGGTCACCCTCAGGCGGGATTGGAACCTCGACGACGTCATCCCGTCCTGCCGCAAGCCGCAGACGCTCCCGGTCGTCATGAGCCCCGACGAGGTCAGCCGGTTTCTCGATGCGGTCGGGAGCTTGAAGCACCGGACCATCCTGACCGTCTGCTACGCGGCTGGACTGCGGGTCTCCGAGGCCGTCCGCCTGACGCCGGAGGTCATCGACAGCCAACGCATGGTGATCCGGGTGGCGGCGGGCAAAGGGCGCAAGGACCGCTACGTCATGCTCTCGCCCAGGCTCCTGGACATCCTCCGGGCTTACTGGCGCAAGGCACGGCCCAAGGACTGGCTGTTCCCTGGCGACCTGCCGGGACAACCGATCTCGACGGCTGCCGTGGAGGATGCCTGCAGACATACACGCGACCGGGCCGGGATCACCAAGCCGGTCACGCCGCACTCCCTGCGCCATGCGTTCGCTGTCCATCTGCTGGAAGCCGGCGCTGACCTGCGCACCATCCAGCTGCTGCTCGGGCATCGCAGCCTGAGCACCACGGCGCGCTACCTGCGCCTTGCCACCAGCAAGGTGTGCGCCACCCCAAGCCCGTTGGAGTTCCTGCGACCAGCCTCGCTGGCCATCGCTGTCCCGGCGCCCGCCTGAGCCGACCCAATGCGTCCCGTGTTGGAGGTGGCGGATATCTTCCGCCGCCACGGCCCGGCGTATCGGCACGCCCACGCGGACCATCTCGGCAGAACCGAGCGCCGCGTGATGGCGGCGATCGAGGCGTGCCGCACGCCGGTGCTGGGAGGCCATGTCGAGCACTGCGCAGACTGCGGACTGGTTCGTTGCGCGTACAACTCGTGTCGCGACAGGCATTGTCCGAAGTGCCAAGCCCTGGCGCGTGCCGATTGGCTCGATGCGCGGCAGGCGGAGCTGCTGCCGATCCCCTACTTCCACGTCGTGTTCACCCTGCCCGCAGCCGTCGCCGAGATCGCGTTCCACAACAAGGCCGTGGTCTACGCCATCCTGTTCCGCACGGCAGCGGAGGCGCTGCGCCGTGTCGCGGCCGACCCTCGCTACCTCGGCGCCGAGATCGGCGCGGTCGCGGTGCTGCACACCTGGGGACAGGCGCTGCACCACCACCCGCATCTTCACTGCATCGTCCCCGGCGGCGGGATCGCGCCCGACGGAACGCGCTGGATCGCCTGCAAGCCGGGCTTCTTCCTGCCGGTGCGCGTGCTGTCCCGCCAGTTCCGCGACCTGTTCTTGGATCAGCTGCGCGCCGCCTTCGCGGACGGTGAACTCCGCTGTTCCGGCGCGCTCGCAGGCTTGGCCGACCCCACCGCCTTCGCCGCCCGGCTCGACGCGGCCGCCCAGATCGACTGGGTGGTCTTCTCCAAACCCCCGTTCGCCGGACCCGGGCAGGTGCTCGGCTATCTCGGGCGCTACACGCACCGCGTCGCCATCGCCAATAGTCGCCTGGTCGGGCTCGACGACGGCCAGGTCAGCTTCACCTGGAAGGACTATCGGCAGGACGGCAACACCAAGGTCATGACGCTCGCGGCCGACGAGTTCATCCGCCGCTTCCTGCAGCACACCGTGCCCGACGGCTTCCACCGCATCCGCCACATCGGCTTCCTCGCCAACCGCCATCGCACCGCCAAGCTGGCGCTCTGCCGTGACCTGCTGGCCGCGCCGCCGCCTCCGGATCCGGAACCGCCGCGCCATTGGCAGGACCGCCTTCGCGACCTCACAGGTCACGACGTCGAGGTCTGCCCCGGGTGTGGCGGCCGCATGCTGCCGCACGGCACGCTCCGGCCCTGTCCGCCGCCCCGCCCGCCAACGTGGTGCGACAGCTCATGACCCAACCTCGGTCGCCACCGATCCGCTCAGTCCTGAAAGGCAACGCCGGCCATGGCGGCGGCCCGCTTGTGCTGCGCATGACGTTCTTTGTCGTTGCCAGGTTCGCTGATCTCGGAAACAGCGTCACGCGCCCGATCGGTCGGGCGCCAACGCATTCGAGCACCGCCCCGTGTCATCGGATTGCGCACCTGCGCGAGCCCGTCGGACCAACTCGCAGCGGTTCCGATCAAAGGACGACGCGATACAATCCCCATAGCGGGCTCTGGCGCGCGGTTTAGTCCAATCCGTTTTTTGCTAACCGGCGCGGCCCAGCTACAGTGCACTCACCGCAACGTCTGCGCACCGCGCCGCTAAGCAAAAAACGCTCCTCATTATGCCGACTTTCGGGTTATGCCGAGCAGGAGTTGCTCGACGGCGGTTTAAATACTTTGTCGTCGTGGTCAGCTCGGCATAATTAGAGCCCGATGAGGAAGGCCAGAAGCTTGTCGCCACGGCGATTGCGAGCGGGAAGTTCAGCATCCACACCAACTTCGGGAGCGCTCGACGGAGAGGACTGGTGGCCAGCGCTCGTCAGATTATGCCGAGGTCACAAGGGTCGGAATGCCTTTGCCTGCAGCGCGCGACCGGCACTTCACGAAGTTGGTCGGCATAACCCGGAAGTCGGCATAACCGCGTCAAAAGCTCACACAAGACCGGATCACCGCCACGCCAGGACGGCAACATGGAGCTGCCGTCCTGGCGTTGCTCGTCATCCGTTGCGGAACATGTAGCTGTATCCGTTCAACGCGGGCGCGCCGCCCAGATGGGCGTAGAGCACCTTTGATCCCGCAGGAAAATAGCCTTTCCTGACGAGATCGATCATTCCCTGCATGGACTTGCCCTCGTATACTGGGTCGGTGATCATGCCTTCCAGCCGGGCGGATAGCCGGATCGCCTCCACCGTCTCCTTCGAGGGCACGCCATAGACCGGGTAGGCATAGTCTTCCAGCAGGACAATGTCCTCCTCGTCGATTGCTGGGCGGCCGATGAGGTCCGCCGTGTTCCGCGCGATATCGAGAACCTGAGCCTTGGTCTGTGCTGGGGTGCAGGACGCGTCGATGCCGACGACGTTCCGCGCTCGGCCATCGGCCGCGAACCCGACCACCATGCCGGCGTGTGTCGAGCCGGTGACGGTGCAGACGATGATGTAGTCGAAGCGAAGGTCTATCTTGGCTTCTTGCGCCCGCACCTCCTCGGCGAAGCCCACATAGCCCAAGCCGCCAAACTTATGCACGGAGGCACCGGCCGGGATGGCGTAAGGCTTTCCGCCGCGGGCCTTCACGTTGTCCAGCGCCTTTGTCCAACTCTCGCGGATGCCGATGTCGAAGCCTTCGTCCACGAGCTGCGTTTTGGCGCCCATGATGCGCGACAGCAGAATGTTGCCGACGCGGTCGTAAACGGCATCCTCGTGCGGAACCCAGCTTTCCTGGATCAGGTGGCACTTCATTCCGATCTTAGCGGCCACGGCCGCCACCATGCGCGTGTGATTGGACTGCACACCGCCGATGGACACCAGGGTGTCAGCATTGCTCGCGATGGCGTCCGGCACGATGTACTCGAGCTTGCGAAGCTTGTTGCCGCCGAACGCCAGGCCGGAGTTGCAGTCCTCCCGCTTGGCAAAAATCTCAACGGCGCCCCCCAGATGCTCGGTCAAGCGGGGTAGCCGCTCGATCGGGGTGGGACCAAAAGTCAGGGGGTAGCGTTCGAACTTCGACAGCATCGACGGCAGCTCCGCGATTTCAGCCAGGGAATGCTATCAGCAACGGCATGGAACGTGCTCTCAATCTATGGCACGCCCTGTTCCAGACGATCGGTCCAGGTAGATTTCTTGTAAGCAATCTTGCAGATAAGGGCCTGCTGATGAACGATCCTTCCGGCCCGGCGCCGCTCGACCGAACCGACATGCGGATCGTCAGGTTGCTCCAAGCCGATGGACGCCTTGGGAACGCGGAGATCGCCAAGCGTGTGAATACTAGTGCGGCGACGTGTCACCGGCGCATTCAGCGCCTGTTCGCGGAGGGCTACATCAGCTCGGTCCGTGCGCTGGTCGCGCCGAACAAGGTCGGCCGGGGATCCCTCGTGATCGTAGGGGTTGTCCTGGACCGCTCGACGCCCGAAAGCTTCGCGGCCTTTGAGGCTGCCGCACAATCCATGCCCATGATCCTCGATTGCCATCTGGTGGCGGGCGACTTCGACTACTTCCTGAAAATCCGGGTCCGGGACATGGCGGATTTCAACAAGCTGCACGGAGAGAAGCTGATCGCGCTGCCTGGCGTGCGGCAAACGCGCACGTTCTTTGTCATGAAAGAGGTTATCGACAACGCCCCGCTGAACCTATGAGGACCTGGAAAGACTGAAGGCGCGCCGCTTGACGCCATTACCAAGAAAACGGGCGGATACCGTTGGCGAAATCGCGGGCTAAGCCGCGAGCGCGGCGAAGCGCGAGGTGCGGGTGGGTGCGAGCGGGCGTTTGGCGAACCAGGCCCTGAGACGGTCGAGGTTGATGGCTGCGGCTGTGGCCACGCCTTGCAGGCCCACCTTGGCCAGGCCGCGGTAGCGCGCCCGGCGCAGGCCAAAGGCCCTTACGCCCTGCGAGATCGTGCCCTCGATGCCCTGGCGCTGGCTGTAGAGCCGCCGGCCCGCACCGGTTTCCAGCCGTGCCCGAGCGGCTGCGATCGCTTCGTGCTCCGGGCGTGGCAGCAGCCCAAGTCGGCGGCTCGCCACCCGCGTGCAGCGCGACCGCGACGGACAGGGCCGGCAGACGGCTGGGCTGAACCCGGCCCGAATGTAGGACTGGCCTGACGCATTGTCCTTATAGTCGCCCCAGGTGATGCTTTCATGGCCCTCGGGGCAGCGCACGCGCTGGCGCTCCCAGTCCACCGTGAAGTCGGTGGCGCGGAACGCGCCCTCCTGTTGCTTCTGCCAGCTCTGGTCTGGCCGCGGCGGGCCGACCAGGTCGATGCCGTGGCGCTCGCGGGCGGTGACGAGATGGCCTGCGCTGACGTAGGCCGCATCAGCCAGGTGCTCGGACGGGGCCAGTCCCTTGGCGGCCAGCGCGTCGTGGATCGGCTCGGTGCGCATAGCCTCATGCACGTTGGCCGGCGTGGCGTCAGTGTGCACGATCAGGTGCGGCGCATCCGCGTCGCAGGTTTCCGTGACGTGGACCATGTTGCCGGTCCAGTTCGTGCCGGCCTTGGACCGGAAGCGGGCTTCGGTGTCGTACGGAGACTCAACACGGTCGCCAGGGCCGCGCCCCTGCGCCGGCCGCAGCTGCACGCTGCGGCTGGTCCGTTCGCCAGCACTGCCATTGCCACCTGGCCCAGCCTCGTCCCGCTCGAAGTGCCGCGCCCAAACGCGGCGCAGCACGCCAACCTCCGGCAGGTCCCGCACGCCTGCCGGCGCCTCCGCCCCATCCAGCGCGTCAAGCAGCAGGAAGCCGTCCGCACCCACCTGGACGGCATAGGCGTCGCGCTTGGGGCGAGCATCGGGCAGGCGCATGTCCTCGACCCGGCGGTCGTAGCGCTCGTGCCACTCGGCAGGCGCAAGGGCGCACAACCAGTCGGGGGCTGCAATGGCAATCGCGTTCAACGTCGCGCGCAACGTCTCGCCCAGCAGCTCCAGCCGGTTTAGGTCGCGCACGGCGGTGAGCACGTGCGTGCTGTCTGTGCGGCTCCGCCCACGGGCCTTCAACAGCCCAACCTCGCGGGCGGCGTCCAGCAGGCGGGCAAGCAGGCGCTCGGTGGCGCCGTGCTGGAGCAGGCGGGCGCGGAACTCGCACAGGACAGAGAAATCGAAGCCGTGATCCGTCAGGTCGAGGGCGAGCAGGTATTTCCAGTCGATCCGGCCACGGACGGCCTCGGCCACCTGGCGGTCGCTCAGCCCCTCGCGGAACTGCATGAGCGTGACCAACGCGAGCCGCCACGGCGCATAGGCGGGCTGACCGCGCTTGGGGTAGAGGTCGGCGAAATCGGCGTCCGCGAACACCGTGCCGAGCCGGTCGCGCAAGAGGACATACGGGTTGCCGCGCCGGAACGCAGCCCGGGCGGTCCGGGCGGTGTCGTCGGGCACGGGCGGGAGCAACTGCGGGCAGAGCGACATGGGCGGCCTCCGGGCAAAAGAGCCATTTAACGCCGAAGCCGGTCCAGGCGCTGCCGAATTCGCCAACGGTATCCGGCCGGTTTCCTTGTGACTGCCAAAAAGCACATCTACCAGGACCTTGCCTCAGGCCGGCACGACGCCCGGCCCGGCCTGGTTGCCTGCCTTAAGGCGCTGCAGTCTGGCAACACGCTCGTGCTGTGGCGGTTGGATAGGCTCGGATGCGACCTCAAACACTTGGTCAACACGGCTGAGGATCTGCGCGTGCGGGGCGTAGGCCTGAAGGTGCTGGCCGGCGCCGAGCCGCAGATCGACACCACCACCGCCAACGGCCGGCTCGCCTTCGGGATTTTTGCGGCGTTTGCTGAGTTCGACCGCGAGCTTATCGCCGAACGCACGCAAGCCGGCCTCAAAGCCGCCTGCACCCGGGGCCGCATGGGCGGCCGTCCGCGCAAGATGGACCGGGCGACGCTGACCATGGCCATGGCCGCAATGAGCGATCCCAAGGCCAATGCGACCAAGGTGGCCAAGTGCCTCGGCCTGACCACCACCACGCTTTACGCCTACGTCAACGGCGACGGCTCGCCCAAGGGTATCCCTCCGGCGAGGGCCGCGGATGCTGGTTGAATTCATCAACGGGCTGATCAGGATTCCTTTTTGGCGTTCCGCGTGTTGGTGGCATCGTATTGGTTGGTAATACGGGCAAGACCGATCTTGAGGAGGACTTCGTCGATCATCTTTGGATCGTAGTGATTGAACCATTGCGTGATCTCGGCATGGTTCGGATGTTCGGGGTCAGCCTTGGCGTCGAGTATGCTGTAGAAGCACGCTATCCCGCCGCAGTCTTCGGGCGGTCCGGCCCATTCGCCGGCGATGTAGCGGGGGTATGAAGCGCCGGGCTCGCCTTGGCGGATGTCGGTGACAGCGAGGCGATGCTCCCAGGCGTCACCGAAGTCGTAGAGGTATTCGATCATTGTCTTGCGCGGCTTCAGCACGTCGCGCAGACAGACTCCGGTGGCCTCGACACACGGGACTGCGCCCCAGTCCTCATCCATCGGCAAGCCGTATCTTTGCTTGCCGATCTTGAACTCCCAGAAGTGACGGTCGAGCCACCCCATGGCGATCTGGATGACCTCGTGCAGCACCTCAAGCGTGATCGAGGTCGGCACCTCGACCTGGCGCCAGATCAGAGGATCGGTGTCGCGCAGCTCAATTCGGATCGTGCAGATCTGGTTGGAGCTGTTTGACGCCGACCTTGCGCTGCCCAGGGTCTTTGTCTTACGGGTTCTGTTGGTCTCGTTCATGCCGCCAGTTTGGCAGCCTGCTGTCCCCAGTTCCACGGCAACAACTCGTGCAGCCGTGACACGGGATGATCGGCGATCCGGCGCAGCACGTCTCCGAGCCAGGCGCGCGGGTCGACGTCGTTCAGCTTTGCCGTGACGATGAGCGAGTACATAGCCGCGGCCCTGTCGCCGCCGCGATCGCTTCCTGCGAACAGCCACGCCTTCCGGCCGAGTGCCACGCCGCGCAGCGCGCGTTCGGCGGCATTGTTGCTGAGGCAGATGCGCCCATCGTCCAGGAACCGGCTGAACGTGTTCCAGCGCTTGAGCATGTAGTCCATCGCCTTGGCGACCTCGGCATGGCGCGACATCTTGCTGCGGGCCGCGCGCATCCAGGTCTCGAGTTCGGCCACGAGCGGCGCCACATGCATCTGCCGCAGGGCGAGGCGCTGCTCAGCCGGCAGGCCGTTGATGCTGCGCTCGACGTCAAAGGATGGCGTCAATCCGCCGCACAGCTTCAGCAGCGAGCGGCGCACGCGCGACCTTGGCCAAGTCGAACAGCTTGCGACGCCCATACGCCCAGCTTGCGTCAGGAGAAGTCCTGGAAAGGAGAACGGATGTAGCCTGAAACCTTTCACAGCGATCCAGAGGGTTGAACTCCCTCCCGGTAGAGGCGCAGCCCGCCAGCCGGAAGCGAGCCTTGCATGGGTGGCGGCAACGTCCCTCGTGAAGCGTAGGCAGCGGATATCGAAGCCCTGGGTTAAGCCTCGAAATCATGTTCCTGCTGGAGCCTTCGGAGTGTTGGGACCGGGGGCAGCATCGGCACAGCCGCAAGTGGCGAGGGTGTGTTGGTCCGGCCGGGGTCTGGGAACAGGGCAGAGGTATGGGAAGGATTTCCGCTTATGCCGAGCTCGGCATAAGCGAAAATCGTCGCCATGGCCCACTACCGGCCTTCTGTCGGCCCTGGGCTACTCCGTCGCGACGAGCGCCAACATCCCCGTGCTGCTCTGGCCCTGAGTTGGCGGCAGCGCACGGCCATAGGCATTGTTGCGGGTGTGGCAATCGGCCTGATGTTCAACCTGCTGCTGGTCGTGCTGTCGCTTTTGGTCCAGGTCGGCGTCCTACACAACGCGATGGTGACTTTCTTGCTGCAGAACCGGGCCGTGGTTCGGCGCTGCCACGGGTAAAGCGGACGGTGCCATGGTAGCACGCAGTTCAGCAAGACATCCCGCAGCGCCAGGACCGGATGAGGCTGGCCTCCAGTCCCACATGTTCCAGCGCCGACAACTGCTGCGTGGAGGGCAGGGGACGCAACGTCAGCACGACGCCGGGCCGTTCCGACCGGAACCGCTGGATGTACTGCGGCACCGGGCCGACTTGGATCGGCGACCTCCGTGTAGCCGATCCGCAGCCTTCCGCGGCTGCCGCGGGCCGCGTTGGCGGCCAGCCACTTCAGGCTTGCGACCAGATGCGGCTTTCAGCCTCTCGGTCCTGCATTGGCTCCCTAGAAGAAGAGGGCCAGTCCCGTGATCAGGTTGAGGGCGCTGCCGGTGTTCGAGGTATAGATAATTGGGGTTGGGTGATCGACAAAGGCGACCGCCGCGTTCGCAAAAACGCCGGGAACGATCTGGGCGCTGTAGGACAAGGTGACCGCCTTGCTGTTGCTATGCGTCAACTGGCGGCGGCCCCTTAAGGCATCAACGGCGATGGGGCTGAAGACGGTGTTCGTGACCACAAGCGATGTCTGGTCGCGCGGGCGGCTGGGTATGATGCCCAAGGCGTATATCCTGCCCTCATAATATTGGGAAAACCTGTTGTAGTTTGCCGGAGCAAACTCATACGTGAAGCCGGCGTACAAACCACGGTAGGCTTCACCAGGAACAGCCGACGTTTGCAAGAACTGCCGGTCGGCCAGGATGTACGCTGCATAATTGTCCCCGCTACGGGCTCTGGGATGGTCCAATTCCTGGTAGCGGCTGTTGCTGAGCAAGCCGCCGCCACGGACCCATGTCTGCGGCTTGCCTGCCGCCGCAGGGCGCAAGTACCCGAGCTCGTTGATGACGTAGCCGCCTGAGTTCGGCACATTGAACCTGGAAAGGCCCGACGGATTGTAGTTGTGCTCGGCAATCGTTCCATCAGGATGGGTTGCCCGGGCCACACCGATCTTGTCGTATATGTTTTCGGTGATATGCCCGGTGATGTTGAGGCCAACGGTGGGATACTGCAGTGCCGATGTCCCGGTTTCGCTGATGATGTTTCCCTGCGGTCCGAAGACGCCGCCCGACAAGCTGCTGGCCGTAAACGGCCCAACAAACTCGAACGAGTTCGCGAGAAGCCCGAATTTCACCTCGATCCGCTTGTTGAACAGCGTCTGGTAGTAACTGAGAGTGCCCAGATTGACCGTCCGCGGCCCAAGGGGGTTCCAGCTTGTGGCCTGGACGACACCGCTTGCCGCAACCTGGCCATCAGGGATTCCATACCGGCTGAGGTCAACCGTTACGGTAAGGAAATTCGAGCTCAGTATGGTCGGCTTCTGCCCGACATAGAGCTGCGCTCCATTGATTTTGTTGGCATGATTCGCGACGTTGGCATAAAAGGTCGTGCCCGAATATCCGATATAGCCGATGCCGTACTCATCCGCGAGTTTTCGGCGCAACCCGCCCAGGCCCTGATCAAGGGTGCCGGCGGGCGGCGGCAAGTTGACGTTGACCCCTTTCCATCGATAGTTGGCATAGGGGTTCTGCGGCACGCCTGGCGCCGCGGGGGTCGGTGTGTTGGGCTCCCGAGCTGTGTTGGGGGCGGTGCCGTTGGGTATGGATGCCCCGGAGTCTTCCAGAGGCACCGGCGGGGTTGCGGCCAAAGCCGCGCACATGGGCGACATGGACACGGCAAAGCCGTATCCGACCCGGCAGACGATCGGGATCAGTGATAGGCTACGGGGTGTGCGCGCTCGCCCCTGGCACCCAAACCGAGAGCCCGCTGAATGTGGTTGAGTCATTAACATTCCCTCCATGGTCTTTATTCTTGTTTGCTGCACCCTCGTTTATGGCGCGCACTGCTTTGCCCCGATGCAGCCACATCAGGGACGTCAGACTCGTTGCTGTCCAGCACAGTCAGTAGAAGATGCTATGAGCATGAGAGACGTCAGCCATTTTAATGCAAATAATTAACGTGATTCCAGCAGAAAACCAGTTACATTTTGACCAGAAGCATTCTATAAATATGAAAACCAACTACGTGGCTATTTAATGCTTGTCACATATTCGAAAATGCTTCTCTCGTCTTATTAGAACTTTATTCGTAGCCGCACCGCTGCTTCCACACGCACGTCACATATCTACGAGGCTGGAGAAGTACAGGCAGTCGGGATCAGTCCTGGAAAATCTCCTGGGCTCGTGAGATATTTTGATAGCAGGTCACCAGGTCTCTTACAAGATACGTTGCTGCTCTCAGCCGTCCTGCCAAGGCCGCAGAGGCAACCAGAGGTTTCCTCGGCACGTCAGGTTGGGTTGTCACGATGATGTTGCGATCAGCACCACCGATGGCCGCAAGCAGGCAGCGGGCGGATCACCGCAGAGCACGTGTTCGCCAGCCACCCACCATGCCCCTTGTTGCCAGGGCATGAACATATGTCAGTTCGGCTGCACCCTGGTTGACTGCCACTGCACCAGCAACGGTCCAAAGGGGCCCTTCACCCAAACCGCGAGGTAAAGATTTGCGGACACGCGCCGCTCTCCCCCGGCCACCACTTCCATGTCAACCAGGCCCGTTACGAGCGCGACCGTGCCGAACAGCCTTATGACCTCTCTTGCATGGTCGAGGCGAATGCAGCGCAGCCGGCCAGAGGCGAACTGTTCGATGAAGGAGGCTTTCGTGTCCTGCTTCGCCGAAGCGTGGATCCAGACGATGTCCTCGGCCAACAGAGCGTCGAGCGCCTGCACGTCGCCGTTCAGCATCGCAGTCTGGCGAGCCGCCTCGGCAACCGCCACCTCGCCTTGCGTCATCGCCATGACGGCTCCCTGGTCACGACCGCACAATGCGGCCCATCATGGACGAGAGCAGCTTGTGCAGCATGGGATCATCAAGGCGGACCTCCTTCGCCTTGGGAAGCGACGTGACCGCATCCACGGCGCTGCGATGGAACTCCTGGGCGAGCGCGCTTGCCTCTTCGCGGTCCCGGCTGATGATTGCCTCGACAAGGCGGCGGCGGGCAGGACGCAGCTTGGCAAGAACCTTGCGCCACACTGCGAACGATCCCCCCGCGAGCTCGACGCCAAGTTCGATCTGTATCTGTGACAAGAAATGGCAGAGCGCTGCCAGCAACGGGTTGTGCGAGGCGGTGGCGACCGCACCGTGGAAGTGGCGCAAGGCGTCTGCCGCTGCCTCGGCCGTGCGCGCAGCCTCGATCGCGGCGAGTGTGGAGCGCAGCACTGCGTGGTCGCCAGAAGTCGCCGCCTCTGCCGCCAGGGCCGCCGCATGCTGGTTCAGCGCACCGAATACGCCTAGCACCTGGACGACCCCAATCTCGGTGAGCTGTATGGCAGCAGCCAAACTGGTTGCGATCAGCGCAGCCGGATCGGCCGAAACGTAGGCGCCGCTTCCATGCTTGACGTCAACAAACCCAAGTAGATCCAAAGCGCGAACAGCCTCTCGCACGGTGGGGTTGCTGACCTGGTAGCGCTCCGCCAACTCCCGTTCCGCTGGGAGCTTGGCTCCACGCGGCAAGGTGCCGGCGACGATCTCGTCTTTCAAGCGTTGGAAGATCTGGTCCGAGATGCGGGTTCGGTCAACATGCTGCATGAGCTTGGCCTGGGTGCGGGGCGCCGTCATTGCAAGCTCCAAAGCCGGCATGCTGTGCCAACTCACTATATCACTATGTGACTAGCCAACCTTGCTCAGGTGGTCAAGGATGCCGGGTCATGCACGGCAACACGGTTGAGGGAACATCATGCTGCATCTTTCCGAGGCTAGCCAGATCCTGGACGGGGCGCTGAGGCACGCGAGGTCGGAGTCCATGCCGCCCATGACCATTGCCGTGCTCGATGCCCGCGGCTGTCTCGTCGCATTCAAATCGGAGGACGGCTCAAGCCTGCTGCGCGAAAGCATCTCCAAGGCCAAGGCCTGGGGTGCGCTGGGCATGGGAATGGGAACGCGGGCGCTGGCGGGCCGTGCGGCACACCATCCGGCGTTCTTTGCCGCGCTGTCTTCGCTGTCGGAAGGGCACGTCGTGCCCGTTCCCGGCGGCGTGCTGATCCGCTCGTCTGCGGATGCCGCTATCATCGGCGCCGTAGGCGTGAGCGGCGACCTTCCGGACAAGGACGAGGCCTGCGCAGTGGCCGGCATCGCGGGGGCCGGGCTGGCCGCGGACGCGGGCGCTGCCTGAGTCTGCGGGTAGCCTAGGCCCCCTCGCCGAACGCTCCTCCGAAGGAAGCTTCCGCTCTTCATCGGAATGTATGAAGTCACTTGGTGAGTCGGGAGGCGGTCCGTCGAGGGAAGCCGGGTTGCTTGCTGATCGGGGCGCCTCGGGTCGAGCGCTGGGCTTGGTGGTCAGAGACCCGGCGATGGTCGGCGCAGTGGCTGTTTGGCTGGTGCGTCGCCGTTCCGGGCATTCCTGGCCGAAAGCCAGATCATTGACCAGGCAGCGTTCGTTGGCAGATCCCAATGCAGGGTGAGGTGTAGTTCAATCAGGTGTTGGTTTTGCGGGGAAAGCAGGAAGCCTGTTCAGTGGGCGCAGCCGCCCCAGGGGCTACGCATGAGATTTTTCTCGCCTGCCGTGCCCTGACGTATGATGACGCGCCCTCGCGATTGCGGGGGAGCAAGGTATGTCGATCGAGAAGCTGGGACAGTATTTCGTCACCGTTGAGGACCCGCGCTGCTCCGGCAAGATCGAGCACCGCCTGGTCGAGGTGCTGGTGGTCGCGGTCTGTGCCGTGATCGCCTGCGCCGAGAGCTGGGACGACATCGCGCTGTATGGCCGCAGCAAGCTCGTATGGCTCAGGACGTTTCTGGAGCTGGCAAACGGCATCCCCTCGCATGACACGTTCCGGCGCGTGTTCATGCTGATCGACCCCGATGCGTTTGAGGCCGGGTTCACGAAGTGGGTCGGCTCGCTCGTGGCCGGCTTCGAGCGCGAGGTGGTCGCGATTGACGGCAAGACGGTCCGGCGCTCGTTCGACCACGGGCGGCAGCAATCGGCCCTGCACGTGGTGAGTGCCTGGGCGAGCGAGCAGGGCCTGGTGCTGGGACAGCGGTGCGTGGACGGCAAGTCGAACGAGATCACCGCCATGCCGGAGCTGCTGGACCAGCTCGCGCTTGAGAACAGCATCGTCACCCTGGACGCCATGGGCTGCCAGACCGCGATCGCCGAGAAGATCCTGGCGCGCGGGGGCGACTACCTTCTGACGCTGAAAGGCAACCATCCCCTGGCGCACGCGGCTGTGGTGGAGCACTTTGACCAGCGCTGCTTCCGCGTTGGCGCACCCAGCCGAGCCGACTGTGACGCCTTCGACGACACGCATGGCCGCCTGGTGCGCCGCCGGGTGTTCGCCAGCACGGACACTGCGGCCCTCAACACCCTGAGCGGCTGGCCGGGCTTGCGCACCGTGCTCGCGGTCGAGAGCATCCGCAGCGTCAACGGCACGCCCAAAGTCGAGGCTGAAATCAGCTACTTCCTGTCGAGTTACCCTGACGACCCGGCCGTTTTGGGCCAGGCGATCCGCTCGCATTGGGCCGTGGAGAACGCGCTGCATTGGGTGCTGGATGTGACGTTCCGCGAGGACGACAGCCGCGTGCGCGACCGCACGGCCGCCCGCAACCTGGCGCTTTTGCGCAAGATCGCGCTCAACATCGTCGGCCGCGACCGGACATCAAAGGCCAGCGTGCGCGCCAAGCGGAAAAGGGCCGCTTGGAACGACGCCTGCATGCTCAAGCTCCTGGTCAGGTAGCCACCGAGCTCCGTGCAAAGCCGGAACGGAATTTCATGCGTAGCCCCTGGGCAGCCGCCCCAAGGGGACGCAGACAAGCCTGCCCGCGTTGGTTGCTGGGCAGTTGCCTCAGCCGGCAGATGCGCTGGCAGTGGCAAGCAGCAAGCCTCGCATTCTCGTCGCCGGGCTTGCTGGAGCGTCGTTCCGGCATGCCACGTAAAGCGCTGAGCGCGCGCCCGCGTCCAACAGATCAACGAAGCGAACTCCCCTCAGCTGAATGCAGCGCAACGACGCCGGCACGATCGCGATGCCAAGGCCGGAAGCGATCAGGCCGATGATGGTCGAGGAGTCCCGCGCTTCCTGCACGACGTTGGGATAGAAAGATGCCGCGCGCGCCAGCCCGTCTATCTCTTGAAACAGGCTGATGCCGGAGTCGCGCGGGTAGGAGATGAACGCTTCGTCGCGCAGCCGCTTCATTCGAACTGCCGGGAGCGCCGCGATCGGGTTGCCTTCGTGCACGGCGGCAACGAGCATGTCCTCGCACAGCTTGTCGTATGCGATGCCGGCGCTTCGCTGGCCCTGCGGCTTGCGCAAGATCGCCACGTCGAGCGCACGCTTGTGCAGGGCTTCGAGCTGTTCGCGCGACGGCACCTCCTGCAACGTGAGCCGCACACCAGGTGTCTCCTGCCGGAATTGGTGCACGGCGCTGTGCAGGAACGGCATCAGCCCGGACGATGCAGTGAAGCCAATGCGCAGTTCCCCGCCGTGTCCGCCTCCGGCTTCCCGCAGGGCAAGCCGCGTCATTTCCACCTCGGCCAGGATGCGGCGCGCGCGGTCCAGCAGGAGCCGGCCGGATGCGGTCAGGAACACGCGCTGCCGGTTCCGCTCGAACAGCATCACGTCCAGTTCCCGCTCCAGTGCCTGGATCGACTGGCTCAAGGGCGGCTGGCTGATGCGCAACCGCTCGGCAGCCCGACGGAAATGCAACTCCTCCGCAACCGCGACGAAGTGGCGCATCCGGCGCAGATCTAATAGCGAAGACATATCGGCTGACCCTACAAGAACGTATTGGATCGTATCACACCAAGCGTGCAGCATCGCTTCAACGAATGGAATGGCCCGAAGGCAGGCCATGCCGGAGTTGGGAGGGTACGATGCAGGCCGACACATCGTGCGTGCCATCCGAGTGCACGGCCGACGCGCTCTACCGCCGCGTCACGCTGCGGCTGCTGCCGTTCCTGATGCTGTGCTACATGGTCGCCGTCGTCGACCGGCTGAACATCGCGATGGCGAAGCTGCAGATGCTGCCGCAGCTGGGCTTCAGCGAGGCGACGTACGGCTTGGGGGCCGGCATGTTCTTCATCGGCTACCTGCTTTTCGACGTGCCCAGCAACATGATCCTGCACCGGGTCGGCGCGCGCTGGTGGCTCGGGCGCATCATGATCACCTGGGGCTTGGTCTCGGCCGGCACGGCATTCGTCTCGACGCCGCTGTGGTTCTACGCGCTCCGCTTCCTGCTGGGCCTGGCGGAGGCAGGGTTCTTCGCCGGCCTGCTGCTTTACGCCCAGTATTGGTTCCCAGCCTCCCGGCGCGGCCGCATCTACACGCTGCTGGTGGTCGCGGTGCCGCTCGCGAGCGTGGTGGGCAACCCGCTCGCCGGCTGGATCATGTCGGGGCTGGACCGCAGCCTTGGCCTGGCTGGCTGGCAGTGGCTGTTCCTGCTTGAGGGGCTGCCCCGTGGTCTGCGGCCTGTTCTGCTTCCGCCTACTCGACAACAGGATCGCCACCGCTGCCTGGCTATCGCCGGCGGAGAGGACGACGCTGCAGGCCAACGTGGACGCGGAGGCCGCGGGGTCGGACGGGCACGCGGCGGGCTTCCTTGCATCGCCCCTGGTCTGGCTCATGTGCTTGGTTTGCTTCGCGATCAGCTCCGGGATGTACGCCGTGGGCTTCTGGACGCCGACGCTCATGCACCAGGCCGGCATAAGCAGCCCGGCGGCCATTGGCCTTTACAGTGCCATTCCATCGCTGGTCGCCGTTCTGCCCCTGTTGGCCGCCGGACGCAGCGCTGACCGCACGGGCGAGCGCCGCTGGCACGTCGCAGTGCCTCTGTTGCTGTGCGCCGCCGCCCTGGCAGCGAGCACCGCCGGGAGCGGCCTTGCGACGGCCCTGGTGACGCTGACGGTGGCGACCAGCTTCGTGCTGGTGGCGCTTTCCCAGTTCTGGAGCCTGCCTTCCGCCATCTTGACCGGCTACGGTGCTGCGGGCGGCATCGCGCTGATCAATTCGGTCGGCAACCTCGCCGGGTTCTTCAGCCCGACGATCATCGGGGCAGTCAGGACTTCCACCGGCAGCACCGCCGGCGGGGTTCTCGCCATCGCGGCGGTCATTGCCCTTGGCGGCGTGTTGACCCTGGCGATCCCGCGCCGGCTGGTGGACGGCCCGCGGGCGTCCAAGCGGGAAGCGGGCGCTGTGCCGGCCTTGACGACGGGGAGCGCCGTCCGATGACCGGGGCGGGACGGGCAATTGACGCCCTTTCGCTGCGCTGCGCCTTGGGGCTGGTATGCGGCCTCGGCGTGTTCGCGTTGCTGATCGTGGTGGCCAAGCCCACGCTTTCGGCGCTGCTGTTCGGCGACGTGTCGGCCTACCTGCTGTTGATCGGGGCGCTGGCCCTAGGGATTTGGGCGCTGACCTGGTTCTACATGGCGAGGCTGCCGCTTGACGCGGACATTCCGCCGCCAGCCGGTTGCGATGCGGGGCGTAGCTGATGCCGTCCTTTCCTGCCGCTGGCCTGGATGCCGCGCGCTTGATTCCGTTCCTGCTGGTGTTCGGGCTGACGTTCGGCATCATGCTGTGGGCCAGCCGCCGCACCCGCACCGTGTCCGACTTCCTGGTCGCCAGCAGCCGCGTGAACGCGTGGCAGAACGCACTGGCGATGGCGGGCGACTTCGTGGCGGCGGCCGGGCTGCTGGGGATCACCGGGCTGATCGCGCTGTTCGGGGCGGACGGCATGGTGTTCGCCGTCGGCATCATCGCCGGCTGGCCGTTGATGCTGTTCCTGTTCGCGGCCCCATTGAAGCGGCTGGGCCAGTACACGATGGGCGACGTGATGGTGGCCCGCCTGGGCAGTCCACGGCTGCGCTCGCTGGTCGCGGTCACGCAGCTGGTGGTGATCCTCGCCTATCTCACGACGCAGTTCGTCGGCGCTGGCGCGATCCTGCACCTGTTGTTCGGCTTGTCGGACACGTCGGCGCTGCTGGTGGTGTTCGCGGGCATGCTGGCGATCACACTGCTGGGCGGGATGCTCGCCGTGACCTGGCTGCAGATCGTGAAGGCGACGCTGATGTTCGCCCTGTCTCTCACCGTGCTCGGGGCGTCTCTGGCGAGGTTCGGGTTCGACCCCGGCGCGATGCTGCACGCGGCGGTCGTGGCGCGGGGACCTTCGATCGTGCAGCCGGGTCGGCTGTTCGCGGACTCGTGGGAAACGCTCTCGCTGCTGCTCGGCCTGGCGCTGGGTGGAGCGTCGTTGCCGCATGTGCTGATGCGGATGAACACGGTTGCGGATCCACGGGCTGCGCGGCGTTCGGCGTTCCTCGGCACCAGCCTGATCGTGCTGTTCCACTTGGTCCTGCTGTGCCTTGGGGTGGCAGCGCTGGCACTGCTGCAGCCGGCGGCCATCCGGGCAGCGGACCCCGGAGGCAACATGGCGTTGCCGCTGTTGGCGCAATTGGTGGGAGGCGATGTCTTGCTGGGTTTCGTGTCGTCAATCGCCCTGGCGACCATCCTTGCGGTCGTGGCCGGCCTGGGGATCGCGGGCGCGGCGGCGCTGTCGCACGACCTGTGGATGAACACGTGGCGCGGCGAACGGGTGACGCCGCAGGAGCAGTTGAGGGTGGGGCGGGTGGCGAGCGTGCTGCTGAGCCTGGTGGCGCTGGGGCTGGGGTTGCTGTTCGGCGGCCAGAACATCAGCTACGTGTCGGCCCTAGGCTTGTCCATCGCGGCGAGCGCGAACTTTCCGGCGCTGCTGCTGGCGATTTTCTGGCCGCGGTTGACACCCGCCGGCGCGTTCGCGGGCATGCTCACGGGCCTTGGGGGGAGCCTTGGCCTGATCTGGCTGTCGCCGCTGATCCAGGTCGCCGTTTTGCACCGGGCCGGCGCCATCTTTCCGTTGCAGAACCCCGGGATCGTCGCCATCCCCGCCGCGTTCGTCGCTGCGGTCCTGGTTTCCCTTGCGACCGGCGGGCGCACGCAGGACGTGACGCTCGTGGAGCAGGCCCGTGGATGACGTCGCGATGATCCGCCGCCGCTATGCCGACGTGTCGTTCGGCCAGGTCCACTACCGCACCGGCGGCAGCGGCGACGTGCCGCTGGTGATGCTGCACGGTTCCGCAAGCTCGACGCGCATGATGCTCCCGCTCCTGCGCGCCCTCGCGCAAGGGCGGCGCGTCATCGCCCTCGACACGCCGGGCAACGGCGAGTCGGACCCGCTGCCCGACGAGCCGCCCGAAATGGACGACTTCGCAGCCGCGGCCTGGGAGGCCCTGGGAAGCATCGGGGTCGGCCAGTTCGACCTTTACGGCACGCACTTCGGCACCAGGCTGGCGACGGAAATGGCAATTGGGCAGCCCGGCCGCATCCGCCGCCTGATCCTGGACGGCGAGGGCCTGCCGGACCCCAGCCTGTTGCAGGACCTGCTCGACCGCGTCGCGCCGGACTTCGTGCCGGACATCGAAGCCATTTATCTTACCCGCGCCTGGCACTATGTCCGCGACTACTACATGTTCTTTCCATGGTATTGCCGCGGGACCGAGAACCGGCGGCCAACCGGGCTGCCGCCCGCCCCGGTGCTGCACGAGAAGCTGCAGGAGCTGCTGCGCAACGGCGCCAGCTACGGACGCTCCTACCGTGCCGGCCTGCGCTACAAGCTGCCGGAGCGCCTGCGCCTGGTGACGCAACCCGCGCTGGTCGCGACCGCTGTGACCGACAACGCCCTGCCGTTCCTGGACGAGCTTGCCGCGGCGGTCCCGCATGCCCGCAAGCTGCGCACTCCGGGCATCCTGACCGCCGAAGCGACCGCAGCCACGGCGGCGCTCTTTCTGGAGTTCCTTGCCGAATGAACAAGTTCCTCGACCGCCTCCGTGCGGGTGAGCCTACGCTGATGATGAGCATACGCAGCATGCGTACGCCCGACGTGGTGCGCATCGCCCACGCGACCGGGCACCACAGCATCATGGTTGACCTTGAGCACTCCGCCATGTCCCTCGACACCGCCGCCCTGCTGTGCGGCACGGCGAACGACCTCGGAATGACACCGTTCGTCCGCTCGCCCGAACGGGACCACGGCGTGCTGGGCCGCCTGCTGGACGGGGGCGCCGCGGGCATCATCGCGCCTCGCATCGACACGGTGGCCGAAGCCGAAGCCATCGCTCGCGCCTGCCGCTTCCCTCCGCGCGGCCAACGTTCGCAGCTCGGGATGATGCCGCAGTACGGGTTCCGCCCGATGCCCGCGCGCACGCTCAACCCGCTGCTCGACGACGCGACGATCGTGCAGATCTTGCTGGAAACGCCCCGCGGCATCGCCAGTGCCGATGCCATCGCGGCGCTGGACGGCGTGGACATGCTGACCATCGGCATGAACGACCTGTGCGCGGAGCTTGGCTGCCTCGGCCAGTTCGACGACCCCCGGGTGCGCGACGCGATCAAGATTGCGGCCGATGCGTGCCGGGCGCATGGCAAGCTGCTGATGGTGGGCGGCGTCCCCGACTTGTCGCTGATGAGCGGGCTGATGGGGCTCGGCATCGCGCCGTTGTACCTCACCGGCACCGACACCGACATGCTGTTCACTGGCGTCGAGGTCCGTGCACGGCGCTTCATGGAATGGCACGCCAGTCTGGGCTGAATCCATCAGGTTGGAGGAAGACGCCTTGGATACCGACATCCTCGTCACGACGCCCATGCGCGCGGCCGAAAGCAACACGAAGCCGGCGTTCCAAATGCCCCGGCACAGTTGCGACAGCCACTTCCACGTGTTCGAGCCCGGCTTCCCGCATGTGCCAAAGCCGCTCTACACCTTCCCTGACGGCACCCTCGTGAAATACCTCAAGCTGCTCGATGTCCTGGGCATCGAGCGCATGGTGCTGGTCCAGCCGACGTTCTACGGCAACAACAACAGCCTGACGCTGGACGTGCTGAAGCGGGTCGGCCCGCGCTGCCGCGCGGTGGTGCGGATCGAGGAGGACGTCACAGACGCCGAACTCAACCGCTACGACGCGCTCGGCGTCCGCGCGATCAGGCTCGACCTGTTCGCGCGCGCCCGCCTGCCGACCGCGGACATCATTGCCTATATCCGCCGCATGGCCGCCCGCGCCCGCCCCCGGGGCTGGCATATTCAATTCTACACGCCGGGCACCATCGTCCGCGACCTCATCCCGTTCATGGGCGACCTGGAGGACGATTTCGTCATCGATCACATGGGCTACATGCTGGAGGCCGACGGGCTGACGCAGGCGGACTTCGACCGGCTGTTGCGGGTGCTCGCCGGGGGCAAGTGCTGGATCAAGCTGTCCGGCCCGTACCGGATCGCCAAGAAGAAGCCCCTGAGTTCGGTGGCGCATATCGGACGGTCACTCGTTGTGACCCGGCCGGACCGCCTTATCTGGGGATCGGATTGGCCGCACCTCCCGGATGGACAACGCGACACAGGCGAACTGCTGAACCTGCTCGCGGACTGGGCGGCTGATGAGGAAACCCGGCGACACATTCTCGTCGGAGCGCCTGCGCGCTTGTTCTTCGCGCACTGACCGCCTGCTTGTGATCCTCGGAAGGCGGGCGCGGGGAGATGCGGCCGGCGCAACCAAGCGTCCGCTGATGAGGGCCGAAAGCTCGGTGCCTGATGCTCTTGGAAGATTGCCGCATCGACAGGCAGCAGGGGTCAACGGGCTGCTTGGGGGCCATGGCCACCAGTCCGGCCAGCAAGCCTCACCGGCAATCTGGCACGCCGCCAGAAAGCGCCCACCGCGTGGAGCGGCGCAGCCAAGCTGAACGGCACCGGCCCACGTTTGCGGCGCCTTCTGCCGGGCAGTGACCTTGAAAAGCGATCAACCTGCCTTGAGCTGTTGCAAAAGCCCGAGCATGTCGGCACTGGCCCAATGCTCGACATACTTGCCATCACGCAGCTTGATGATGTCAATAACCGTGAAGCTGATCTTCTTCCCGGTTGCCGGCACGCCGAGAAAGGTGCCTTGGTGCGTGGCTTGGTAAGACTTGCGCGTGACGACCTGGTCGCCTTCGGCGATTTGATCGTGGATCGTGACTTTCAGATCAGGAAAGGCCGGGCGGAGCAGCTGCGTGAAAAAGTGGCGCGCCCCTTCGGGACCGGGTGTCCGGCCATCATGGGACGTATGATTGTGGAATTTAGGAGAGACAATCTCATCATATACAGCAAGGTTGCCGTTCTCAATGAATTCCTTGTTAAACCGGGATATAGTTGCCTTGTTTTGGGCTTGCAGGTCGGACATTTGGGACCTCCATCGAGATTGGGTCGGGTTGCGCACCCTGCGAACGGCGGCCAAGGCGCACGTTCATCATGCCCTTTCAGCAACCGGCTTTTGTCGGCCAAGCAGCAGGAACAGTATTGCGGCAGTGATCAGCAACAGGGTCGAACCGAGGACAGCACCGTCGTAGCTTCCACTCTTCTGCCGGATCACCCCATAGCCGATTCCGCCGACTGCAATTCCCGTGTAGAAGAACGTCGAAAGCAACCCGTAGATGGTTGCGTAGTTGCGTATGCCGAACAAGCGTGCACAGAAGAAGGACATCAGATCCAGTTCGGCGCCGATGCTGCACCCCACGAGCACCGCTCCCACTGCCGTTGTTGTCAGGCCATTGGGACCAAGCAGAAGCAGCGCGCAACCAGCCGCCGCCGAGGCCATCACCGCCGCGGAGGCGCGAGCCGGATTGGTCCGGTCAAGCAGCCATCCGACCGCCAAGCGGCTCACCATTGCCGACCCGGCCAGCGACGACAGCAGGACGGTCGTAGCTCGGAAACCGATCTGCCGATCTGCCAACACCGATTGAAACTGCGCCACCAAGCCGAACGATGCCGCGCTGATTGCAAGCACCGCCAAGCTCAAGAGCCAGAAGCCTGCACTCGCGACCGCCCTGCGCGGCGACGTGCCGCCTACGGGATCGGCCGGGTCAGGCCGGGCCGCCGGCTGCATCAGCAGTTGGGCGCACAAGCCGCCCACCCCTGCCGCAGCCGCAAAGAGCATGTATGCCCCTCGCCAACCATAGGCTTCGATGATCGCCCCAATGACTTGGGGCATCAAGACGCCGATGAACGCAATGCCGAACTGCGCCACCGCGAGGGCCAGGCCTCGGCGGGCGCGGAACTGCGCCGCCACCAACCGCGTGTAGGCCACAGGCCCGGTTGCACAGCCGAGTACGTTAAGCACGATCAGCGCCGCATAGAACTCCTTCACGTCGCCCCCCAGATGGGAGAGCCACAAATAGCTTGCGACACTGGTGGACGCCGACGCTCCAGACACCAGCCTGACGCCGAAGCGGTCAACGAGGAACCCAGCAAGCGGCAGGACCAGGGCGGTGATCGGCAATGCAATGAGCGCACCTGCCGCCGCAGCCTTGGACCAGCCGAATTCCGTTTCCAGAGCATGGAAGAACAGGCTGCTGACGGGCGGGTAAGATGCGATACCCAGCCCGATGCCGACCGTCGCGGCCGAGAGGTTCCGCCATCCATCCCGCAGCTCTCTGGCGCCGTCACGCATCCCGCCTTCCAGTTCTGCGCAAGCAGTTGAACCCGGACCGGTCAATTGCGGTATGGTCCTCGCATATCGGCGAGCGCGCCGACTTCGACCCGGTTTCCCCGCAGAGGGGCAGGCGGACTCCAGCTGCAAGAACGGGCGGCGGGCATCATTCCTCCTTGTTTTATTCGACGTTGCTCTGCGGCAACCAGGCCTGCCTCACTCGGGTCGGGCAGCGCCTTTTCTACTCCGGGGCAGGGTATTCGCCTGCCGCCCACGGTGCCGCGCTCACCATCACGCCGACGACCATGCAGGGCTGGTCGGACCGATTGTCCCAGGCGTGGTTGACACCCTGCACCACCGCGGTGTCACCCTGCTTCAACAACGTTTCGTCGGCGTCGGTCACAAGGTAAACCTCCCCGCGCGCGATCACGAACATGTCGAGCGTATCGGTGCGATGCATGCTCGGATGGCGCGCCATGTCCTTTTCCGTCGGCGGGTACTTTTGCTTCACATCCTTGTGCAAGCCTTCCATGATCTTGATGTGAGCTTCCTTGTCCGCTGGATTGGGCGGGATCTCGACGGCGCGAAAGATCACGCCCAATCCTTCCGGCTCACGCGCCACTACCTTCGCGCTGCGGTCGCCGCCAATGCTGTTGTCCACAGGCAACTCGTCAGCCGCCCATAGGGTCGAACGCCAGAAAACGTTTGGCACCTGCTGTGTGTTGTCGGTGTTGCGGTGAATTACCCTGGACTGCTTGTTCTTATCCACGCCGATCACGACGCGATTAATCTGCGACATCTTGCGCTCTCCGGTTACGGTTGAATTGGCGTCGGCGTCAGCCCGTGGCTGGACGGCTCACTTCGGAAATCCGCTGGGCGGCGCCGGCGCACGGGTGAAACCGGTTCCTTCGATGCCGGCATTCAGCGCATCAACGGTGCCCTCGCACCAGCTGCGGAACGCCATTGTATCGAGGCCCAGGCAGAAAATGGTGACGCCGTCGTCGATCGCCTTGCGGCATGCCTCTGGCGTGGGGGCAAGAACGGGGCCGCCCATCACCGCGACGCCGTGGCGTTTCGCGGCGGCCATCACCTTCCGATAGGCTTCCTGGATACGGGGGCCACGCATCATGCCGGATGCCTCACCAAGCGCATAGGCGAGGTCGCCAGGCGCGAAGACGATGATCTTCACCGCCTCGTGCGCGCAGATCTCCTCGATGTTGTCGACCGCCTCGGCGCGTTCGATCATCGGGACGAGCAGCGCCTCCTCGTTGTTGCGCCGGGCATACTGGTCGAAGTCGCGCCAGTTGTAGCGCGCCGCGCGAAAGGACGGGCAAACGCCGCGTGTTCCCACGGGCGGAAAGAACGCTGCATTCGCGGCGCGCTGCACATCCGCGGCCGATCCGACAAGCGGCAGGAAAATCCCGCCCGCACCCGCTTCCAGCGCACGGTGGATGTCGCTCTCGTCCTCATGACGCGACACCCTGACGAAGCTGAACAGCCCCACGCTGTCCGCCGTGCGCACCATGTCCTCCATCTGCCGGGCGTTGTTTGGCGAGTGCTCGGTGTCGAGCATGATGAAGTCGTATCCGGTGAGGCCGAGGATTTCGATCAGCGCAGGATGGCCGGTGAACACCTGCATCCCCAGCGGCACCTGTTTGGCTTCGAGCATCTTCATTATCTTGTTCATCGGCGTTTCCTTGTTGCAGCTGTTGTACGGATCAGGTCCGGTACTTGGGATCAAGATCGTCCATCCAGCGGACCATCGCTTGCCAGAGCAGCTTGTTTTGCGTGCCCAGACGGGCAAGGCGGCCGTGCTGCTCGGCGGCCTTCAGGGCGACAGCGCGAGGCGGTGTCGTCACGACCGCACCTGAACCCTGCACCGCCAGCTGCACCTCGCAAGCCCGCTGGAGGTGATAGATCTCGGCGAAGGCGTCAGCGATGGTTTGCCCGCAGGCAAGGATTCCGTGGTTGCGCAGGATCATCGCGTCGTGCTGGCCGAGGTCGGACGCCAGGCGGCCGCACTCCTCTTCATCGACCGTTATGCCCTCGAAATTGTGATAGGCGAGGCGGCCGGTGTAGAACATGGCGGGAAAGGACAGCGGCAGCAGCCCCTCGGCTTGGCAGGCGACCGCGAGGCTGGCGGTCGTATGGGTATGGATGACGCAGCCGACGTCCGCACGCGCGCGGTGCACGGCGGCATGGACGATGAAGCCGGCTGGGTTGACGGAATAGGGGGTGTCCTCGACGAGCGCGCCCTCCAGGTCGATCTTGACGAGGTTGCTCGCCGTGACCTCGCGGTACATGAGCCCGAACGGGTTGATGAGGAAATGCTCTGTCCCGGGGATCTTGGCCGTGATGTGGTTGTAGATCAGCTCGTGCCATCCGAGTACCGCGAAGAGCCGGTAGGCCGCGGCTAGGTCGGTGCGCACGTCAATCTCCTCCGCGCTCCACCGGATAGCCAAAGTCTGGGTGACGTTGGAATCCATTCAGGGGCACTCCGGTTGCGGGCGACTGCCCTCGCGATAGGGTTTCAGGCATGCATAGGCCGTGTCGTGGAACGGCGTCGCAATGCCATGCTTGCGGCCGTAGCGCGAGATCGCGCCGGACACTGCATCGAGTTCCAGCCGTCGGCCAGCATCAAGGTCCTGGCGCATCGAAGCGACCATGTGCGGAGGAAAGCTTCTCAGCAAGGCGATTGCCTCGGCGGCGGCCGTGTCTGGCAAGACGACGCCTTCGGCGCGGGCGACCGCGCTGATTTCTTCGATCGAGCGCGCCGCCAGCGCGGCGAGGTCGGGATCGTGATAAACGACGCCCGCGGGCTGCCGGCTCAAGCAGGTCAGCGCCGCATTAGTTCCAAACGCCAGGAACTTGGTCCACAGGGTGACCCCGATGTCATCCACGACGGCCGCCGCAACACCTGCCTTGGTCCATATCCGGGCCAGCGCATGGGCGAACGGATGGGTAAGCCCTTCGGCATTGCCCAATGCAACCAGGTTGCGGGAACCGGAGTATTGCACCACGCCCTGCTTGGTCAGCGTCGCCGCGCTGTAAACGGGACCAACCATCACCTGGCGAGACGGGAACACCCGGCTCAGTATGTCAGCGCTCTCAACCCCGTTCTGCAAGCCAACAGCTAGCCCGCCCTCCTTGAGGGCGGGCTGCGCCGCATTCGCGGCAGCTTCCAGGTCGTAAAGCTTGACCGTCAAGATCAGGACATCCGCGGCGCGCAACTCCTGCACCTTGTCCGCGGCCTCAACGTCGCGACGCACGTAGGATTGCCCGTTTCCCTGCAATTCCAGCCCCTGGCTGCGCAAGTGGAGCAGGCGTGGCCCACGCGCGACGAAGCTTACGTCCCCGCCCCCAGCGAGCAACCATCCGCCGTAAAGCGTTCCGACCGCTCCAGCCCCGACGATGATGGTGTGCATGAGCTACGCGCTCCAGTCCGTCACGGGACGGCCAAGACGTGCGGACCAAGGCTTTGACCAATGCCGAAGCGTCCCAACGCTGTGATCGCAACTTCCATCCGCTACGACGAGGACTGAGCCGAGCGGAATCAGGGAACCGGCCGGCTCGCCACCTTTGTGGGCGACAGGACCAGCAGCGGCGCCGATGCGGAACAGGGATGAGTCTGCCGTCCGACCCAAGCCAGCGTCGAGGATATTGGCGAGCAACCTCGCCGCTCCCGTTCCGCTCCGGGCGCCGGGCTGCTTGCCTAGCCTGTCCGCCAATCCTGCCGTCGGAAGCGATGAGGGTAGCTCATCGGCCAAGCAAGTGCCGGACACGCCATCCATCGCCGGCTGCACCAACGACATCGCCGATTCGCCGCGCAGGCTCACGGCGCGGCCCTGGCAAAAGCGCAGTCATCCTGCCAGGTAACATGGATCAAGTCCGGGCTTCGGACGAACATCCGGCCACCGTATGGAGCAAGCTTCCGCTTATAGCGGACGGACAAACAGTTTTGCATGACGCCCCCCGAACCTGCGACCAGGTACTGCAATGCGGACTTCGGGCCGAAGCACCAACCAAGCGGTTGATCATGCCAGACCTCGCCGTGTGGTGATTGAAACGGTCACCCTTGTAGCTACTGCATGTCGGTATGCTTAAGTCACCTGGTGACCAGTGTCTAGGGGGCACCTGAGGTTGCGCGACTGCGGAATGTGCCTTGCGGTGATCAACGGTCTCAGTTCGTCCGTCACAACCCTGACCGTGGCGGTGGGAAACCGCTGTATAGTACCGGCGTTGTCGACGCATGCTGCATGTGGCACCTCAGGTGTGCAACGAGGCCAAATCGTGTCTTGCGGAGGCTGGTAACCTTGACGCGCATGGGAGCAGCCCGTGCATCTTGCAACAGGTCGGACCGCATTGCATTACGTTCACGTCGTCATGCATACCTCGGTAGAGGTTCAGTGAACTCACGGCGTTCTCGAGGCAGGCTTCGCCGTCCCTGCTGTTGCAACGGTGGATGCTTGTGCAGCGGCTTCTGACCGCCCGTGAGACGCACACCTGACGGAAGCAGGACGTTCCTCGACATCGTGCGGTAGACGTATCCCGTTCAGGTGCCCCCCACCTACGTCCTTTCCGACGTCGCCGTGGCAGGCCCGCGCTGGGGGTAGGGACCCATCAGGAGAACAAGGCAACCACCAGCCAGCAACAGGCCGCCAACGAGGGGAACTGCCACTTGCGGATGCAGGCGCGCGAAGATCAGGGGGGCCGCCCCGCCCGCGACGGCAAGTATGGAGAAGAACGTCCCGTAGATCCGGCCGTAGGCGGCCAGGCCAAAGTAACGTGCAGTCATGAAGGCCAGGAGGTCGAGTTCAGCCCCGGCCACCAAGCCCAGCGCCACGGCGACGGCGACGGCCATTGCGCGCGAAACTCCAGTTCCGGCCAGGCTGCACACGGCCAGTCCCGCCGTCAGCACCAAAAACGCGGAGACGCCCGGCGCCCAGAAACGGTCCGCCAGCGCCCCGGATGCCAGCCGGCTTACGATGCTGCTCACTCCCAGGATGGCCGCCAGATCGGTCGCCTCCGCCAGGCTCAGCCCTTGGTCGGTGAGAAAGGGAACCAGGTTGAAGATCAACCCGGCCCCGCCTGAGTAGATCGCGAGCGTCGAGGTCACCAAAATCCAGAATTGCGCCGTCCGCAGCGCCTCGCGCAAGCCCAGGCCGCCTGCCCTCGCCGGCTCGGCTTTTGGCCGTGAGGTGAAAGGCATCCGCAGGCCGAACAGCACGAGTGGAACGGTCAGAAGCAAAGGAGCGGAGGCGAGGCAGAAGTAGGCGCCCCGCCAGCCTGCCGGTCCCGCCAACGCCCACGCCGCCAACTTTGGAACGACGGCAGCGCACACTCCTGTACCCGACAGAACCAGCCCCAACGCCAAGCCGCGGTGGGCCTGGAACCGGTGGCTGACCGCGAACGTCCACACCACGGGAGCCGTCCCCGCGCCGAACACAGCCATGGCAGTATAGCAGGCGTAGAATCAGGGGAGGGAGCCTCCGGCCAGCCCGCAGGCTGCAACCGAGGCTGCCAGCAGCACTGCAGAGGCCGATGCCACCGCGCGCACGCCGAAGCGCTCCACCAAGTAGCCTGCCACTGGGCCGCCCAGTGCTCCCCCTCCCGAACTGAACAGCAAGGCCGCCTGGATCGCTGGGCGCGACCAGCCGAACTCCGCCTGAAGCGCGTTGGCAAGTGTTCCCAGCGAATAGGACACCAAACCTGGCATCCCAAAGGTTACACCGATGAGCAGAACGAGAAGCACAGCCCAGCCCGAAACGTCATTACGGTCGTCCGCAGGCCTGGGCTGGCGACTCACCACCGCCACACTTTGGTGCGAACTTGGCTTGAAGAGCCAGGCTCCACGGCTTTTGACTGCCGAATGAGGAGTTTCCAAACGAATCTGTCGCCCATGGCTGCCCCGACTTCCCCGCCTGATCGAACATGGCAGAAGGGGTCTGCGCCTTCCAGATGGACGTCAGCATCCAACGCGGCCTCCCGCGTCGCTTTAATTCTACCTTGTTGGACGAACAGTTCACGAAACGGCAACGGGTTCTGCGGTTCGGATCATCGTGTTCAGTGCCGCGACGGCGATGGCCATTACGCCTTATAATACGGACAGGCTGCGATTGCCCAGCTTGGGGCCGATCAGGTGCTTGTATCTGCCTACGCCTTGATTTTGGAAGCGGCGTCATTGCTTGTAACGCAAGCAGGCCACCAAGGCCCAGGGCTAGTCACGTTCGGTTCTGTTCAGGGCTGGACCGGAGGGAGGTGGCCAGCTTGCGGGCACAAGCAACGACGGCCGCCGTCGCGTGCGCGATGTCGAGGTCATCCAGGGCAACGACGCCGAGGCTCGCTTCAAAGCCGAGCGGCCGCCCGTCCGCGTCGCGGACGAAGCTTGCCACGCCAACGGCGCCGCGCTGGAGTTGGCTGCGAGTCACGCTGAGGCCGCTGCTGCGCGCTTCGCGCACGGCTTCAGGATCACCGGGAGCTTCTGGGCGCCCCGCCAGGATCGCGATGCCCGCCGCGCCTGACGTGAGCGGGTGGCGGCTTCCGACCCGGTAGGCCACCCGCAGCACGCCGCCTTCCGGCTCGGCCACTAGGATGGCGACGCACTCCTTATCCTGCGGCACCGAGACGAAGGCTGCCGCCTGCGTGTCCTGGGCCAGTTGATACAGCAGTGGCCAAGCAATGGAGCGGAGCTGCGGCTCGAAGCGCGACGCCAGCGTCATCAGGCCGGCGCCAAGCCGGAGCTGGCCGTCCGAACCCCGCGCGACAAAACCATGCGCCTCAAGGGTCGAGACGAGGCGGTAGGCAATGGCCCGGTGGACCTCCAGCAGCCCCGCCAAATCCGCCACCGACGTGCCGCCCTCTTGCTGGGAGATGATCGAAAGGGCCTGCAGCCCGCGGTCCAGCGTTTGCAGCGTGTTCTGTTGCTTCGCAGGTGTTGCGTCCTGCCCGGCGTCGGTCTTCCCCGCCAACATGATCCCCATGGAGGCGCCGCGCCCAATGCCTGTCATCGTGTCTCGCCTTCCCTGCCCGCTGCCGCTCTGCACCAGGTATCAGCACGTGTCACGCGCCCACGGCAGCGATATCCTAGCCAGGGCAGAGTGCGTTCGCTATTCGATAGGAAATGTGCGATAAAAGTAACCAGAGCGTCATAGGAAGGGTGAACATGTCGCATCACATGTCGCAAGCAACCGCATCCTTGACGGACAGCTGCCCGTTCCACAACCCGGCAGCAGACGGCAGCGCCGCCGTGCGCATGTCCCCGACCGGCTGCCCGGTTTCGGCTGGCGCAGCGGCCTTCGACGCCTTTGAAGGTCCCTATCAACTCGACCCCGCAGAAGCCCTACGCTGGTCGCGGGCACAGGAACCGGTGTTTTACAGCCCGAAGCTGGGCTACTGGGTCGTGACCCGCTACGAGCACGTCAAGGCGGTGTTCCGCGACAACCTGACCTTCTCGCCCTCTATCACGCTGGAGAAGGTGACTCCGAGCTCGCCGGAGGCCGACGCCGTCCTGGCCCGCTACAACTACGGCATGAACCGCACCCTCGTGAACGAGGACGAGCCGATGCACCTGGAGCGGCGGCGCGCGCTCATGCAATCCTTCGTGCCGGAAGACCTCGCCCACCACGAGCCGATGGTCAGGAGGCTCACCCGCGAGTACGTGGACCGCTTCGTCAATACGGGCCGGGCCGACCTGGTTGACGAGATGCTGTGGGAAATCCCATTGACGGTGGCGCTGCACTTCCTCGGCGTGCCCGAGGAGGACATGGCCACGCTCCGGAAGTACTCCATCGCCCACACGGTCAACACCTGGGGCCGCCCGACGCCGGGCCAGCAGGTCGCCGTGGCCGAGGCGGTGGGCAAGTTCTGGCAGTTCGCGGGCGGCGTGCTCGACAAGATGCGGGCCGACCCGTACGGGCACGGCTGGATGCAGTACGCCATCCGCCGGCAGAAGGAGTTGCCCGAGACCGTCACGGACTCCTACCTGCACTCGATGATGATGGCCGGTCTGGTCGCCGCGCACGAGACGACAGCCCACGCTTCCGCCAACGCGCTGCGCCTGCTGCTCGGGGACCGCGACGTGTGGGACAGCATCTGCGCCGACCCCTCGCTCATCCCCAACGCCGTCGAGGAGTGTCTGCGCCTGTCCGGCTCCATCGTCGCGTGGCGCCGGCTCGCGACGGCCGACACGCAGGTCGGCGGCGTCAGCATCCCGAAGGGGTCGAAGCTGCTGATCGTCATGACCTCGGCCAACCACGACGAGCGCCACTTCGAGAACGCGGACGCGCTGGACATCTACCGCGACAACACCACGGACCACCTGACCTTCGGCTACGGCAGCCACCAGTGCATGGGCAAGAACCTGGCCCGGATGGAGATGCGGATCTTCCTGGAGGAGTTCACCAAGCGCCTGCCACACATGAAGTTGGTGCCCGGCCAAACGTTCGAGTACCTGCCGAACACCTCGTTCCGCGGGCCGGACCACCTGCTCGCGCAATGGGACCCCGGCCTGAACCCGGAGCGCCGCGACCCCAGCGTCCTGGACCGGCAAACCTCGTTCCCAATCGGAGCGCCGCCGAACCACGCGCTCGCCCGCAAGGTGCGGGTTGCCGAGGTGGGCCGCGAGGCTGATGGCGTCGTCCGGCTGACGCTGGAAGACCCGCAGGGCCGCCCCCTGCCGGGCTGGACGCCAGGCGCGCACATCACCGTGCTGGCCGGGGACTATACGCGCAGCTATTCGCTGTGCGGCGATGCAGACGAACCCTCGCGCCTGCAGATTGCCGTTCTCAAGGAGGAAGGCGGGCGCGGAGGGTCAGCCCACATCCACGCCGCCATCACTCCCGGCGCCACGATCCGCATCCGCGGTCCCAAGAACCATTTCCGCCTGGACGAGAGTGGAGGGCGGTATCTCCTGATCGCCGGCGGCATCGGTATCACGCCCATCCTCGCGATGGCCGACCGGCTGAAGCGGATCGGCAAGGAGTATGAAGTCCACTACGCCGGGCGGTTGCGCGCCAGCATGGCGTTCGTGGACAGGCTGGAACGCGACCATGGCGGGCACCTCCACCTTTATCCCAAGTTGGAAGGCAAGCGGCTGGACCCGGCGGCCGTGATCGCTGCCAGCCTCGGGGGCGCCCAAATCTATGCCTGTGGACCCGAGCGCCTGTTGACGGCCTTGGAAACTCTCACCGGCGACCAGCCTGATCGCCTGCACGTCGAGCACTTCTCGTCGGCTGGCACCCGCCTGGACCCGGACAAGGAAACCGGCTTCGAGGCCGAGCTGCGGGACAGCAGCCTGTCCGTCCATGTGCCGGCCGACAAGACGCTGCTGCAAGCCCTGCGCGGGGCGGGCGTTGACGTGCCCAGCGACTGCGAGGAGGGGCTGTGCGGCACCTGTGAGGTCAACGTCATCGCGGGTGACGTGGACCACCGCGACAAGGTCCTTAGCGCCTTCGAGCGTGTGGAAAGCTCAAGGATCATGACATGCTGCTCGCGTGCGCGGGGCGGCAAGCTGGTGCTTTCCCTTTAGGCGCTGTGCCTGTTCCTCCGTTTCCATCCCGCCGCACCACAACCTTGGAGGTCCGCCCATGAACGTTCACGCTCCGTCCAGCTTCTCGCGGCTGGCGCACGGGTCCGGCCTCACGACGGGCTACATGGCCGGCTTCGGCAACGGCTTTGAGACCGAGGCGCTGCCCGGGGCGCTTCCGGTGAGCCGTAACTCGCCGCAGCGGTGCCCCTTGTAAGTCGGGTGCCATATCTGCGATGGCCATCGCAGATACTGCGGTGGTGATCCTGTTCGCCCCTCGGGCTCCAATGCCCGTCCCGTAGATAGGGACCCGCCGCAGCGCTTGCCTTCTGACTGAACAGTATGCAGGGCGCCAGTTTCTCTGGAGAGCCTGATTACAAGGATGGTTGACGGAAGGCGGGCCGGATGACTGGACAGGGAGACATCATGGACATCCTCGGCATTGACATAAGCAAGGCGACATTCGACGTCGCTCTCCTGATTGGCGTGCGTACAAGACATGCCACCTTCTCCAACACGGAGGCGGGCTTCGTGCAGCTGCTCGCTTGGCTTGCCAAATGCCGCCCGGACCCGGACGCGTCCTTGCACGCCTGCATGGAGGCGACAAGCAACTATGGGCTCGACCTTGCTGACTTTCTGCATGGCCACGATGTTGGCGTCAGTATCGTCAACCCGGCCCGCGTCAAAGCGTTCGGCGCGAGTGAGCTCACACGCAATAAGACAGACAAGCTCGATGCGGCGCTGATCGCACGCTTCTGCCGCGCGCATAGTCCGGCTGCCTGGACGCCGCCGGCTGGCCATCTACGCGAGTTGCGTGAACTGGTTCGCCGCTGCGACGCGCTCAAGGCCGCCCGCGTCCAGGAACTCAACCGCGCGCAGGCCGGCTTCGTGTCGCCCGCCGTAGCTGCTTCCATCGCTGCCCACCTCGAATGGCTTGATTGCCAGATCGAGGCTGTCACGGCAGAAGTTCGCAAGCTAACCGCCGCCGATCGCGTGCTGTCGTGTAATCTCGCGCTTCTGCGCAGCATCACCGGTTTTGGCGAGGTCTCGGCGACCATCCTGCTGGCCGAGCTGCCCAACATCGCAGAGTTCACGCCCAAAGCGCTCGCCGCTTTCACGGGCCTCTCGCCCCAGGAGCACACCTCGGGCAGCTCGGTGCACAAGCCAGGGCGGATCAGCCGCATAGGGAATGAGCGCCTACGCAGCACGCTCTACATGTGTGCACTTAGCGCCAGACGGCACAACAAAGCCCTGGCCGACTTTGTCCAGCGTATGACCAATGCTGGCAAGGCGCCCAAGGTCATCCTGGTCGCCGTTGCTCGCAAGCTCCTGGTCTATGCTCATGCTGTCATCCGCACCCAAAAGCCGTTCCAGCCCTTCCCGGATGCCCTCTCTTCGGTTTGACCGCCAGCAAGACCCCACAGGCGCCAGACAGCCCTGACCCCAGATTGCTGTCCTTCCTGACTTTTGCTGTTCCGTCCAGGTTCTGAGCTGGGCCTGTCGTCCGAGTGCCTGACCGGCTGGTGACTGCCCGCACGTGCGTAGAGTGGATGCACTGCTCTACCCAAAAATCCACCGCAGCCACGATGTTCCGGCCTCAAGGAGGCTGGCAACCCGGTCGAGCCTCGTCTAGCTTCCGACCCCTTCCAAACAAAGGCGACCAACATGGCATCTGGAACAGTGAAGTGGTTCAACATCGACAAGGGCTTCGGCTTCATTCAGCCGCAGGACGGCAGCAAGGACGTGTTCGTGCACATCACTGCTCTGCAGGCAGCAGGGATCAACACTCTGAATGACGGACAGAAGGTCACCTACGACGTGGTCGCAGAACGTGGAAAGCAGGCTGCGGCCAACCTGAAGCTCGGCTGACCGGTGACGCTGCACCGCACGTCCCGACACCTGGCGCCTACGTCCCCGCTTCTCGTCAGAGGACCTTCGCGGTTTCGCCTTCGGGTCTGCTTCATGGGAAGCGGCCTCAAGCCGTATGGCTGGGAAATCCATGACGAGGAGGACGGCAGGACCGTGCGGCGCGCGCCTGCTCGCTACCGCACGTCGGCAGAAGCCTGGCAGGCGGGTTCGGCGGTGCTGGATCAGCACGACACGAGCAAGTGCTGACCACGCCCGAACAGCGTTGCTGTCCTGGGCGACAGCAGCGGCGGCGCCAAATCCATCGATGTAGGTCGTTGATCTTCCTGCGACTCGGCTCTGGTACGATTTCTCGGCCATGTCGCCCTGCTTGGTCTGCGGTCTCTACCCATCCAGCAAGGCGTGCTGCCTACCGGGCCGAAGGCACTCCGAAGCCTCCTGCTGTCTCGCTTACCAATCGTCGTCGTTTTCACCCCGCCCGCCCAACTCGGCAATCAGTTGTTGGGCCGAGCGTTCCAGGGCGGATGCGCGGCCGTTGCCGCTCCGTCCGCGGCTGCGTGCGAGCCGGCGACGGAGCTGCCGGACGGTGGCGACGACCAAATGCGCGAGAGCATCGTCGGGCAGCGTGGCGACGAGTTCGTTCCACTCGGTGCGGGACA
>JAABUY010000897.1_pt1 | contig 45142 bp, 34 predicted proteins | sample 5560271 | NCBI WGS metagenome assembly JAABUY01 (sample SAMN10711886, study PRJNA513374) | rock metagenome | isolation source: Antarctica rocks | place: Antarctica: Victoria Land, University Valley
ACTCCAGATGCGACCCCACCCACCCCCACCCCTCCGACAGCGTCTCCCGCCGCGCATACGCCGCCGCGCCCCCCGCCGCCGCCATCGCGCCCGCCGCCCCGGCAAACATCGCGTAGCGGCCCCACCGCTGCCAGCCCGGCGTAGCGGTCGCGTCGGCGCCGGACGCGGTGTCCTGAGCGGATGCCGGTAGCGCCAACCGCGCCGGAGACACCTGGCGACGGGCCCGTTGCCGAGCGTCGACCTCGCTCTTCCCACCCGGAACCCAGCCAAAAACGCCAGCCACCTCGCCGAGGGTGCTCAGCGCCGTCGAAACAGTCTTATAGTGGCCGTGAGCGCCGTAAGCGACGACGCCAGGCGAGACGCCGAGGAAGGGCGTGTCGAAAGCGAGCAGGCCCACGACGGCGGGGAACATGAAGGCGTGGGTATCGGCGGGGGCGGCGATGGGCAGCTCGGCGGCGAGGGCGAGGAGCGTGTCGGCCGCGACAATGCCGCCCATCGAGTGCCCGATTAGGATCGTGTGCACGGATGGGTCGATGGTGGGGGAGGGGGTGGCCGCGGCGACTTCGAGGTCGATGATGGCGTTTTGGAGCCTGGTGGGGTAAGGGCGTGGTGGTTAGTGTGGTTGGTGGTGGGGAGGGCTGCGGGCTGCGTTTGGGGGTCTGTGGGGGGGGGGGGAGGGGTGGAGTGTTTGTGGGCCGTACCACTCCCTGAACCGCCCCACGCACTCCTTGAGATCGCCTCGCGTCTCGAACTGCGGGTATGTTATCGCCGTCACCGTGACGAGCGGCAGCGCGTGGCTGACGAGCGCCCGGAGGTGTTCGGGGAAGCCGCCGAAGGTGTCATCGCCGCCCTAGATGGGGTTTTGTTTCTCTCAGCCTGATTGTGTGATGCGTTGCGGGGGTCGAGCTTGCGTTGTGAGGGACTGACTTTGAATCCGTGGATGAAACATAGCAGCAATGTCTTTCTCATCCTGCTTTGGGCTTTTGCTACATTGTCGTCGTGGTTGCGGGTCATATATTTTGGTGGAGAGAAGTTATGACGGAGTTGCGACTCGGTCCGTCGTTGTGCCGAGTCCTTCTCGAGTCGGCAGTCGGGATCGTGTAGCCCCAGCAAAAGGTTATATGAGCATCGAGGACCTGATGCGACTCGCCACGGCTTGCGTGCAAAAGGGGGATTACACGCGGACGTTCATCATTGTGACTCGGAGCCTGGTGTTTACTGTGACTAGGTACTATGGACACGGTGCGCTTGATACAGGCGACACTGGGAGGAAACAAAACTCCCAGTATGGCCTCGTCCGAAGCCAGCCAGGTCGATGTGGTCAAGGCGCCACTCAGTACCCATAGGTCAGGGAAATTCGAGACAGGCTTCTCAGAATTTCAACTCCATACCCAAAGGCCGACGGAACTCCAGAAGCCCTTTCCAACGCTTCAAACACACAGAGTTCTGTCCAAGTACTCTACATCCAGAAAGGACGGAATATTAGACAAGAGGAAATGCACGCCGAAATCAGAGGTTGAAGCCGCCGTATGCGGAATGTCGTGACTGGTGGTAACTGCTTGCATACTCCGAGTTGGCGCCATCATTGTATGTAGTCGTCCGCCGATCATCCTCAGGGAGGAATTCTTTCACCTCCCAGTTGTTCAGTTTCGTACCCACACTGAACTCAAGATCCTCTCGGGTGATGGAATCCCAGTACTACGTAAATCGTTAGCTTCCCACATACATCAACCACCGACATGTTGTGGTACCTTGTAGACCATCATCACAGCAAGCAGGTTGCATATGGTGGCAAAGAAAAGTCCGTCAAGGTAGTGCTGCGCATTTTTGCAGATTGTGTCACTGAAGACGTATATGATCACTTGCCCAATGACGAAGAAGAATATCCCAAACGCAATGTCGCCCAGAGGCCAGCGATCCTGCAACGTGTTGGTGACGAGAATGATCTGCATCACCACGTACATGAGCAAGCAGATGCCGTTGATTATGTAGAGCACCAGGAATAGTCCGACAGTGTTCGTAGGACCAAGACCGGCCCATCCCTTGAACGTCAACAGCGACACGGCGCCGGAGATGACAAACATGCCGACGGACGTCAGCCGGAGAAGCCAGACTGAGAGGGTGGTGCCATCTTCGTAGAGCTGGAAGCCGACAAAGCCATTGATCAACAGGCAGGTGCACAGGGCCGAGGTGAAACCATTCTGGACCGCGGTGAAGTACGGATACGCTACGGAGCCGGGCGGTATGACGCCAGAATCGAGGATGAGGGAAGTGATGGTGAGCATCATATAGATGTAGAAGAAAGTCGTGATCTCCTTCCGACCTATATTCAAATCCCCGAGTCAGAGTTCGTCCATGGCCCGGGAGACGGTTGTATCGGGCACATACCCACGGCCGTGAACTTCGACCGCACGTGTATTATCATGATCGCCGTCATGCCCAGCGCAAGGATATGCATGAAGTCTGTGGCCCCTTGGAAGATAATGGTGTTTGCGAGCTCGACGCTACGTGCGTAGCAGTTTGGCTCGATGCCGGCCGTGCGCGAGATTGGCGACGGTGGCCCCAGGAGCGAGCATAGCGGCAGGGCGCTTTTGCGACATATCGTCTCGAAGTCGCCGAAGCCCATGGGTACGGCAATCCGCTATATGGCTGGTAAAGAGTCGGAATCGAGATGCCGCGGAGGGCTGCGGGTTGCTGGGAGAAAACCGATGAGGTACACAGTAAATGTGAATGTGAAGATGGTAAAGCGAGTGTTGTGGTTAAAGATTGATGAGACTCGATACTATGGCATACCGACGTAGGTTTTGCTCAGTACTGTGAAAGAATGAAGGAGGTACTGCTATTGCTATTGCTCTGGATTGTATTATTATTGATTAAGTTTTGGTGTTGATTTTGCACTGTTGCAAGGAGGCGCTTTGCCTTGCTACGATTAGGTAAGATAAGGGACTATCTAAGAGACTAACTAAATGAAACTACCAGCACCAGAAGCTAGCTGGATTTGGTAGCGGGTGTGACTATTAATAACTTCCAATCATCTTATCTCAACTATATCTCACCTTACCTAATGTTGCACAACTTCGGCGCCATCGGCGTATACTTTCCGGTCAGCTCGTCTCGACCCGTTAGCAGTCTCTGTGACCACACATGTCAGATGGTCTCACTAAAATGTCAGATGGTCTTGACAGAATTTATCAGGAGACCATTCAACCTTTTAAAACACCTCAAGATCAATTGAGATCCAATTTCTTTGAATATATTACTAATCAATTCACAATATATTAGTCCTAACTTAACCTCTAACACACAAACACATTAATGTATCTGAAATGCATTCTCAATATATTTCATATTGCTAACTCTAACTCCCTAATTCTAACCACCTAACCCCCTAACACTAATCCCTAACCACTAATTAGTTATGAATAGATTCTTCATGAATTTGTAATGAATTATTAATGAATTACACAGTCACAATTTCAATTTCTCACTTGTTAGCTCCACAAAAAACCTTAAAGTTCAGAATTAGTGTAGGACCATCTGAGGTTTTAGTGAGACCATCCAACCTGCATCCATCAGTCTCTGTCTACGGAAATATCTCTCGCAACGTACAGTACTATAGTACATCCAGTATTTGTACACACCTATATGTCCTCGAATCCATGTACTCTGATCTGTTTGCCACTAAAGTACCTACAGTACCTTAACTTCCTCAGATCAGTGCCAAAGGCGTCGAGAGCTTCGTAAGCTCTCACGTGCCATATCATATATGCTATAATGGACGTTTGTTGTCCCTATCCGATGGTGGACAGTTTCCATTACCTTATTGGGTCAGGCAGGCAGCCGAGGACGCCATGTGCAGAGTTGGTCGAAGTTAAGTTAACGTTAACGTTAACGTCAACGTTGGAGCGGAGATCGGGCTGCCTGCAATTCAAGCTTTTGACGGCGACTACGAACAAGGTACAGATACAGTATTTACTCGAGGCAGACTAACCTTCTTGAACTTTGGCCTCTGGCCACTCTTCGCCAGGACCAATCGCGACTCCTCATACCGCTCTTGCCTTCGACATCTCAAACGTCTGAAAGGTCCGAGTGGCAGTACATCATTATTCACCTCCCTGCTCTTCTGCGTTTCGACGGGGGTCGTGAGCTACGTCCACGCCTCACAAACTCAATGGCAACCCGTTCCGAAGCTCCAGGACAACTGAGTAACAGGCGTCATCCTTGAGAACTTGCTATGATCACGCTGCTTTGTCATGGGCGTATTGGTTCTCGCTCGTCTCGCTCGTCTTTCTGCTTCGTTATGGGTCAAGCGCACAAGATGGTGTCTTCTGCTCACACGGCAGGGCAGTCAAAAAAAACCCATAATCGATGACGCCCTTGCCGACAAGGGCATGGGTCAACGAGGGGAAAGCCATCCAAAAGACAGAGAACACTGGGCCTAACCGGCCCAGTTCACCCTCACCCGGTGTCGAATACCTGCACCACTCAGCCATTTGTATGCTTTTCATATGTTCCTTCTTTTCGCCTGCCACTACACCCTTTCTTCGGCCCGTCACAGCTGTCACGACGTTTTTGGTTAGACGAAGTACCTGGGGTGAACAGGGAGAAGAAGGGACGACTGACTAGCTAGGGCGAGCAGTTGGCGTGCTTGGACCTCTTCACACCTGGTTCCGACCACTATATACATACCCTCCACCGATGAGCGCGCTTTAACGTCAGATATGAACTTGGATGATCCTCGTCTTCAGATCGCTGCAAGAATCTGAGCGCACTCGCAACAAGATACAAAATACCTAGAGGACCATGGCACTTGCCCTGGTTTTGCGGCTCGTCCGCAACCTCCTAGAGGCTGTGTCATTGACCCTTCTCGCTGCCATTATCGTCTCTCATGTCTGTATCATCACATCTCTCGCAAGGAGCGGCTTGCAGGACAGGAGATGAACTGGCCAATGCCAGGCTTTGCCAAGCAAGGTGAAGGCGGAGCCATATAATTCAGGTGTTCTATAAGAGACCACGAATTACATGTGCACCTAAATAGCTTGCCCAACTCCTCATCTACATCCTTTTGAAGCCTTACGACCAGCGTCAGATCTGCTGTGTAGGTTTACCTCCAGCCATCACTCTAATGAGAAGCTAACAATGGCAGAATACCAGCTGCCTCCCTGTACTCTGGTGCCTACTCCAACTGCCACCATGTGCGACTGGTACCAGAACTTCTACATCTGGAGCTCATGTTCGGATCCAGGCCTGCACTTTTTCAAGACAACGATGGATGGCAGTAAAGAGCGTCGATGCATATACGGGCCGCATGAACGCTACATCGTCGATCATGCTGCTTGCCCTCTCTGTTAGGGTTTGTCTTTTCGCTTTGACTGAGAGTTTGAAATACTATGAGACTGGCGCTGATTGCGCTCTACCTAGGCAACAATTCACGGTTGGATTTTTTACACGGCGAGGCGAATATAGATATGGGGGCAATCGGTGGCAAATCTGATACACGGTCCACGGCTGAGACTCTGGTGATCGTCCACGGCAACGGGCCGGAAGGGTGAGCCCGGATGGACATGGGCAATGGAAGATGGCGTTTCGGAGGGATCCTCAACCTTGTTCAGCTTTTAGTTAGCCACGGTACAGCTTCAGACATCCGCAAGGGCCCTGGTTGATTCGGTCGATATGACCGCCTTGCTATTGTTGTACCCGTACATGTAGGTAGGAAAAGGCGCAACAACTACTGGGTGAAGTGTCCTGCATGTTTCTGGGCTGCAATGTCGTACAAAGCTGTTTTCTCCAACCTAATCCTAGCAGCTTCATAAGGTTCTGGCCCCACGCAGACGCCACAATCACCTTGTTCCACAGGTTCTCTCACACCCCTTCTGTTCTCGTCTGTGCCTATCACAACCTCCACCCTTCCTCTACCGAGACCCAAATCAGCCAGCACCACAACCAAGGCCGTACCTTGTCACTACAGCCCTTAGTTGACTGCTATTGGGCCTTACGACCTGCATAAAAGCCGTTTCCGTTTGTAATTGGTGACTAACAAACAAAACCGTAAAGAGCCACACATCGCACACCAAACCCTTCTCACAAGGACTTCGCACTCATACCTCAACATCTTATACCTCCTGCCGTCGGTCTGGTGGCTCCGATCAGGCGAGCCGGCTTAGACTTGCCACCGTTTTCGATCGGCGCTTGATAGCCACATCCGTAAGGTACTGCGCTCATGGCAGATCGGACCAAAGGAACACTGAAGGAACTTCGCGCCAAACGACGGACCGCTACATACACGAAGACGTTTCCCTCCCCGAATCCTTGCCGATTCACGCCGTCTGTGACTGCCTTTGCATCTAACGTTAACTACCTACTACAAGTACAGTATCCGTCACCAGAACAGGAAACGGTTGGAACGCCGCTACGAACGGGAAGACGGTAGATTTGCCGCACCCCGACACGTTATCATTGGGCCTTGTTTGACCCCCGTCCACGACGTCTAGATCGAACGGCTGACTGCTGACTGAGAAAGTCTGTAACTCCCTAATGTTAAGGCACCTGCACGGTAGATGCCAGCCCCACTGCATGTCGCGCACGGACGTCTCGATATCTGGGACCCTGCGACGACCCATGTGCTTGCAGTTGGTTATTGCATTGCAGCCAGGGCTCTCTTCTACATACATATGTACATAGCATGTGTTCGTGCAGGGTCAGTCACATATCATCGGTACAGGGCGAACATGACTGCGTTTCGAATCTATTCCTTTCTTTCCACTCAAGCTGCTTGCTTTCTGCGCGAGCCCATGGATGTCGCGGGAATATTGGATTATGCTCGTCGCCGCATGTGGCCATTGAGCCTTGCACTGTCGGCTGCTTTCGGCGCTCTACGTTGGTAGTTCTTTTCTTTTATATTGGATCTGGCTTATATGTTGACTCGTGCTCTTGTGCCCCACTACCATCGTGGGGTGTTCCCACTTTGTTGACCATCATGTCGGTCTAGGAGGAGTTCCACCAGGCCTCCTTCGTTAGGGGATTTTGGTCCAACATGGACGGGAAGCTGGCGCTGCCGCTCTGTCTTGATACCACAGACTACCGACTAAGATCCGACCGTTTCTGTGAGATCCCATCTCACCACTCCCTGATGCCGACTTCGGTGGATTTCACAGTCAACACTAAACAAGCAGTAAGATTGGTGGGCTGAACTCTCTCCACGGAGCGCGCTCCGTATCAATCCTCCCAATCCTCCCGCACAGGTCTCTGTCTAAACCGGTTTGCTTCAAGCGCGTTGTAACCTATCTACAATCTAGCCCTAAGATGGCAACATCCAGGACAATATTACCTCTTCTGGCGAAGGAGAAAACCGGTTCGAGAGTCAGGTTTACGCCACCATCACATTACAACCGTCGTGTTTCTGCTACATGTGCTCGAATACACTTGGCAGCTTTCGAAGAACTGGGCTCCTGGTACTTTCCCCTACACAGTAAGCTGTTAGGCCCGCCAACATTTCTACAGCTCCACCGATCATTTTACATACAACCCCATCTCGATGCGCCTGACAGCCTGTTGGACTCACACAGTCTCAACGAATATACTATCAGCTCTCAGTCCCCAGCCTAGTACGGTTTCTTAGATCATGTGTATATCGGCACTGATGGCCCCCGGCATGTCTTCTCAAGAGCACTTGCCTGGACTCTCATGCGACTGTCTAACAACCCGTGCAGTATCATTGTCTCGTACCCTAAAAACCGATCAGTCGACCAGCTCCTCAAGCACCGAACCTACATCCACCCCCACCCTCAGCAACCCGCTAAGCCGATCACCACCCAGCCCATTCCTCCACACGCAACCCCGTCCTCGTGACCACCAACCCCGCCTGCTCCTCGACGAAACAAACCAACTCAACTCCCTCCCCCATCTCCCACGAGCACTCCCGTCATCTTTGACATCTGCACCAATAGAGTTCAACGCAGCTGCCTGCACGGAAGTCCATCCAGCCCGAAACCCAAGCCCTGCCCTCCCCTCCCTCCCCTCGTCCGAAGCGTCGCCTGACCCATAGTGGCGCTTCCCAAATCCCACTTGTCCTGAACGCCCCGATTTGCCCTGCCGCACTACTCCCCGTTTCCTTTCCGCTGACCACTGACTTCTACCATATCCTTCGATGCCCCTACTTTCCCGCTCTCAAACGAACTCCAGCACCAGCACCAGCAAAGCACACCCACTTCCCACCCCGCGCTCTTCTGGGAACGACAGTCGTCATCCCCAGTGGCAACGACCGTAAAGCGACTCAAAAGAAGGGAGGTCGGCGAAGGCCGGCAAGACGGTCGAGTCTGCACGGTGCTGGGGGGGATCGCTGCTCTGCGTAGGCTGAATTGAGCCGGGGCAGGGGGAGGGGCGGAGTGCCAGAGGAGTCAAGTTAATAGGAACATGGGGAGGAAGGAGTCGAGGTAGGGCGACGGGGACCGGGTGCGGTTGGGTGGTTGACGCTTGAGGGCTTATAGTCGGAGGGGGCGGTTCCTGCTGTGGTGGATTGTGTGATTGGATGCGTGCGGGGAGGTGAGGAGGCAGGATGGTGAGGATTCAAGGAGCCGGTAGAGAAACGTTGAGGGTCATGCTGCTAGGGAGTTTTGCCGGTAAGGAGAGATGTTGACGTTTGACAGACCCAGTAACGTTACGAGGTACTTTGAGGATTGAACGAGTTGTTCTCGCATAGAGGCGACAGGCCAATCCAATGTTGTCAATGTGCCATTAAAACAAAGAGCAAACGCTCGGGTCTAGGAAGGGCGCATTGGTATGAGAGAATATGCTAACGGATGCGCATCTGTATTGTACAAGAAACAACATGCATGACCAAAGGGCTGCAGGCTGGAAACTGCAATGTATGAACCCCCAACGCCTTCGCTCCAGTGCTGATGCTGATACTGATACAAGGTGTGGTCCGCACACTGAACGTATGCAACAAGAGAGTGCAGAGCTCAATCGTAGCCCCTGCCAACATCGTATTTATCGAGCTCGCTGCCGTCGCCCGAGTAGCCGATTTGATCGCGGTTGTCGTCGATGATGCGCGCGTATTCCAGGAGGAGTCGGAACATGTAGATCTGACGGCCAGTTAATATTACATATCAATACCATCCACCCCAGTGGCGTAAAGGGTGGCACGTACCTCGATATCATCCCTCCTCAACACCTTATTCGCCCACTCCCGCCCCTGCCTCGCTATCCTCTTACCCTCCGAGTCGTGCCTAGCGACGTACGCATCGCCATTGGCGTAGTTCTCCTCCGGCGTTCTCCGGTTGCCCGGCTTGCCAACACCAATGAAGTAGGTAAGCAGCGTGTAGATATCGTCGAACCGGTTGTCCATCGGGACGAAATGCCGCCACGGAACCAGTCGGGAGTCATGCCATTCCCTGAAGATCGTCGCTTTGATGCCCAGGGACTTGCTCTCCAAGAAAGCGCGCCATCGGCCGGAGAAGGAGTGGCCGTCGACGTCGACGAGGAACTTGTATTTGAACTGTTCGGAAAGCGGCATCTGCGCTTTCAGCGTCCAGACGTCGTTGTAGAAATCACAATTCGGCACGCAGCCCCACATCTCCGTGAAACCGACATCGGTGTGGTTTTCGGCAAACCGGGAAGGTTGGTACTGGCGGAAGTTCTCGTATTCGCCCTTCTGGCCTGTCAACTCGGTCAGGATGCGGACTTCTTTGCCCTGCATTTCCGTGCCGTTGAGGAGCGTGACGAGGCGTTGGCGGTGCATAGTGCGCCAGTTGTTTTCGATTTGCACGCCGCCGGAGGTCACTCCGCGCCATATCATGATATCCTTTTTCGCATCCCAATCTTCGTCATGTTTCTTGGAATAGTCGTAGCGCTCGTCGTGTGTCCAGTACATGTTAGCTGGAAAGAGGATGTCGCTGTTGATGTTGACCTTGCACTCGCCGAAGACCGGGACTAGCCGTTTGGTTGCAATCACGCTGGAGCTGGAGTAGAGGAAGCCGTGTTTGTCTTTTAACTCTGGGCCCATCGTACATAAGTCTGAGGAGCGGTTAAAGTTGGTGATGATCCCTCCTAGTTTGTCCTTGTAAAGCTCTTCCGCCTCCTTTACGGTCGAATTGCTCCGCGCATGAGATTCCGGCGGACACGCTGTCTTCGCAATGTCCATGTACTGCTTACCATGAGCTGGATACCAGCCTGGATCTTCCATTGGAGGGTTCTCGTCCTTTAGACTAACGTCGAGGTATCCCGACATTCCCGCCGTATACTCATCAAGCGTTTCTGGCGGTGTTTGCCGGGTCTCCAGCTCTTTCGCCAGCAAAGACTGCATATCCTCCCATGGTACCACAACCCTTGGTTGATCCAACCTATTCATCGCAATGTCCATGTCCGGAAGGTATTTGATGAACTTCTCAATTAAAGTGACCATTGTTTCAGACCGCCAGGACTGATTGCTTTGTTTAACGACTTTATGATTCCGGATATGAATGCCCGCAATGGCATCGTCTGGTCTAGTCCACATAAGACCCGACAAGTTCCGTAGCACTTGAGGCTCCACAGCCCAAAAGGGCCGCATATCATCCATGATCTGCTCGAAGTCGTCGATGTTGTGCACATTCCTTTGCCGCGCATACTGATACCAATCCTTGAACCCTGGCGGTGGATGCCTTCCATACTTTCGCCTGTACTTGCTGACTGTTTCTTTGAATGTCGTGGATCTCGTCTCGTCGTACTTCAGCCACTTCTCATCCGCCTCCTTCATCAGCTTCGAGATTGGATGCGCATCGGCAGGTTCCTGGAAATTATCCGGATTGCTCTCCTGATCCCAGGACGAGTGACTCGGGAATTTTGTATTTGATGCTCCTGTGGAAGGAGGTTTCTGTTCCTTCCCTGGTATCGGTAAGTTCTTCAGCCGTGATCGCACGTCGGCACCAGAGAGAAACAGCAGGTTCGCGAGTATGACGAAGATGCCCATCGTAGCTACCGCAAAGAAGAGGCGGCGCTTTGGTCGGTCGAAGGACACCATTGTGATGGGAGAATGTAAGCTGCTGTAACCTGGTTTGGGTAAGATGTTCGGGATATGAAGAGTTCGGCCTCGGTCAGAATTGTAGTTGCAAAAAGCGTATGCTGAGGCAAACCAAGTGCCCTTGACCAAGTCTTAGTAGCATCTGAAAATCTATTACGTACAAACACTTAGAGTGAAGCGTCGTGGTTCGCATGGAAGTTCTGTATAACAAGCAAATCACCCCGGTTAGGGCGTCTGAGACCCTTCGCGGAAAAGCGCGGAACTTTCCGTGATGGAGCGAACTTCTGCAGTACCCTCCTTCGCGGGACGACATGATACATACAGTATCAACAAATCACCATGCCTCCACGATTACTATCCACTCTGAGGTTCACCTATCAGTCTCGGCCTCCCTCAGAACTGGTGGCCTCCTTCCTTCTCCCGCTATGCCAGCAACATACCCGACCAGCATCCATTCTCTCCAATCTATCAGACAACCCAGGAGCATACAATAAGAAGATCCGGCGAGGTCGTGGGCCATCATCAGGGAAGGGAAAGACATCAGGACGAGGACACAAAGGCCAAAAGCAGCATGGAAAGGTTCCTAGGGGTTTCCAGGGTGGTCAGACACCGTTAGAGATTGTGCATGGGAAGCGGGGATTCGAAAATCAGTAAGGAAACTCTCGTGACGTCCCTAAATCATTTCTATCTCCAGCATCTAGCTGATTACCCTGCCTAGATTCTCCGTCGAGATGTCGCCCGTCAATCTCGACCGCATCCAAAGCTGGATCGACCAAGGCCGCCTTGACCCCTCGAAACCCATCACCATGAAAGAACTCAACGACTCCCGATGCCTGCACGGGGTCAAGGATGGCGTCAAGCTCCTAGCGCGAGGAGCGCAGGAACTCCGCACCCCCATCAACGTCATCGTCTCGCGCGCTTCTACCGCTGCGATATCTGCCATTGAAGCCGCTGGCGGCTCGGTAACAACGAGATTCTACACTCCGTTCTCTATACGACGCGTCCTCAAAGGCTTGAGTGATCCCATCGTCTCACTTGGCTCCTCGGATGCCAACGCCAGCGCGCAGACGGGTGATCAGTCGAAGCCTTTCCCGTATCGATTACCGGATCCTACGAGCAGGAAGGACATGGAGTACTATCGCGATCCGGCGCACAGGGGCTATCTGAGCCATCTTGTACCGGATGGGCATGGGCCCAGTTTGTTCTTCAAGACGCCTGGTACTAGTCGAGCTCCGTCGAAGAAGAGCTGGGGAAGTGCTGGGTCTGGGGCGGCGAAAGGAGAGAACAAGCTTTGGTGAACAGCGCTTTAATTCCTTGGATGGGGATCGTCGATGTGATAGGTTTTCAGACCAGAGGGGAGACTGTTCCTTTGCAGTATTTGGCCAAAGAGAAGGGTGCAAAGCATCTTCCGCTCGTACTTTACATTTGGTTTAATGTAGTCTTGCACTGAACTAGAACATCGTTATCATTGAGGGAGAGTCACTTCATACCCCAATATTCTAGATCTAAGAGATCCGAATCACTTCCTGGCCATGTCCACTTTGGTACACTTGTTCAAAAATAAAGATATGCAGGTCATTGAGTATGATCGTTCTTATCCTTGCCAATTTCTCATCACAGGCAGTCAAATCTCTATCCACCTCGATCACTAACTCTGACGCTTGTCTCGTCATATGCGATGCAAGCAGAATAGGGAGTCCCTGAGGATAATTTACGTAGCTCAGCCTCACGATACGCAACAATTGCCGAGAGGGATGTCTGGTATCTGCAATTTTCACATCTTTTGACATGAGACGACCTTGATCAGACATTTAAGATCAGGCGGTGTTCCTATACCTAGATCGATCAGGCAGTTTTGGTCAATGGTATTTATTTGGAATGTAGTTGCAGCGAGGGTGTGAATATGTGTTGATTGTGGACGTTAGGGCATGGTGCATGTGAAGGCATGGTGCATGTGACGGACGATGCAGTGAAAGAACCACAACACGGCTGACACCAGAGACGCTGGCCGTCAAGGAAGGAAATGAATCATAACACCCCATTATTCACAGTGTCATGGCCTGCCGAGCAATAACACTTCCAAGCTACGCGAGATGTGAGTGAGATATTCACAGTTCGAGGTTTGGTCACTCTGGGGTTTAAGTACCACGACCTTCCTACCGACAGAACTCTTCCTCTTCCTTTCTTTCCTCACAATCAGCACTCTTCTCTACAACATATTCTGATCATACCGCTTTAAGAACGCCGGGAACATTCTCTTTCTTCGACGGTTGCTGCCGACTTCGTTTGCAAACAGTTGGACGAAGTAACTGCTATTCGAAGGCTTTCTCCAGTCGCTCGACTCCTCACGCTGCCGCAACTTGAACCGGTGCTAGAAGCGAAGTCTTTTTGATCGATCATTGTCTGATCAGCCTCCACGACCCCTTCTACCGACGACTCGACAACACGAAGGCTCGAATACCAGCGACTATTGACAAAAGTCCTGACAACACGAAGAGTTGAACACCGGCGACTTTGACAGTCCCAAGTGACGGCCCCCACTGTCGTCGGGGTACTCTTGAAGTGATGGCTGGAACCCACAATGCCTCCAAAGCCATAAATGAGGTGGCGAAGAAACGACCCTGTAAGTTATCACTAGCACAGCTTTCGGATGCCCGTTGATATAACTCCTTCTGACCTTCACTTAGCTTCCACGAGCCTCGTCAACAATTGGTCCACTGAGCACTCGTGCTTCGTCCAGATCTCCCACCGCCGAGGACTCGCCGCTGAAGAGATCTCCACCCAAGTCCTCGCAGAGTTTCCCGATTTGTTTCCAGGTGGGAAATCGCCCGATGAGAGGAAGCGGGCTGTGGAGGGACGAGTCGCCATTTGGATTTCCAAGTGGGCGGATGATGCAGTGGGTAAGTTTCAGGTAATGGTTGACCATAGTTGTTGAAAACTCTGCTCACGAAACTCTGTTAGACATGGCACACGTCAATACCACATAGCCGGGTTCTGCTGCTTTGTCGAGACACATTCCGACCATCCGGTCGGCTTGGGGGTCTCCTTTCTTAAGATCACAGAGTTCATATCATACCTTTATCCGCAAGATTTGTTAGGAGGTGATGAGGCGTTTTGTCAAATGCTCAAGTCGTCACGGAAATATGGTGCCTCCGGCGGGCTGTTTTTGAACGTCTCGACACTCTCAGGAGCCCGGACGGTCTAGGTGGACTGCAGCTGGGCTATAATGAGACGTCTGGACGAACCCTCAGGTCTCCAAATGACCTGGGTGTCGGTGCAGGCCTGTAAGATGCCCAACAAACCCTCAGGTCACCCAATGACTGCGGTGCCTGTTGGGAGTTCTAATGAAAACTATAGCGTATCATTCCCTTGAGACTTGGTTGGTTTCGCGTGGCGCGGATCTGTTCAATCGCTGCAGCTAGTAGTAGCATTGGATTTCAATTTTCCTGTATTGGGCTAGATGAAGAGCGAGATGTCAGAAAGTGGTAGCTACTGGGCGAGAATCAAAGAATCATCCTCTTCTATTGTATCGTGCGTGCTGCTCTCACAATGTGGTGCAGGGTGTAAGGCTGAGTGTATGAAAGCGGGTGCTCCGCGAGACTCAAGTGACAGTCTCATCGTGTAGGATCTTTACCGGATTTAACAACTATCCGAGCAAAGGGTGCTTTGATGTATAGAGAAGTGTTTCTCTAACAGTTAACGTATGGCATTCCTGGCATGTTGTGATTTCTACTGCACCGGCAAGTCCCCCAACATAAATCAGGTACCAGTCGTTTGCAAAGTTGGACATCTCATCGGTAGACGAGGCTAGTCACAAAGAGTGCAACAACCAGAGCTGCGAGGAGGAAGATGAAGACTCCAAAAGCTCCTTTTCTCGAACTGCTCATCCCTCCCGGTGTTATCATCTCTCCACAGACATCTTTCCTAACTTTGCTGATCGAAAGTAACAGCCCAACGCCTGCAAGCCAGTATCCTACAGGAATGAATACGGCGAGTATAATCTTTGTACGCTGGAAATATTCGGGACTGGCCGCATCGACGTTCCGAAGAGCGAGACCAATGATCTGAGGTCCACTTGAGTATATGAGCACAACGATACTCATATAGATCGCCAAGGCGAACGTCTTCATCCGTGGGGGAAGAAGTAGCGCCAGCAGAGAGGCCCATGCCCCGAGCCATAACTCAGCTGTAGCATAAGCCGCACTCATTACGCCGTACAGGATCTTGACCCCTCTGGCTTCGTCACCTCCGGCAATCTGGAGAGAGAGCACCATTAGGATAACGAAGATACTGGATATCATACCGCCTATCGACGTTATATAGAGCGGCGTCATGACTGTTCTAGGTGCGAGGTACGCCGAGACGAGTCCACCACATAAGACGGCGACCGAACCAACGGTGCCGACTATGATACCATAACGGCTTAGCAACTCAGTCTCCGACGGATAAATGGCAGTAAGATAACCAGGCATGTAGTATCCTGATGAGTTTAGCCTTGATCGCTTCCGGGAATGATTGAGGGATCGAACCAAAAACATTGCCAGAGAGTTGTCGAGCCCCACTGCAAAGCGTTAGGAGCCAGAATGAGCGCAAACGAAGTAAATAACTCAATGTCGACAAAAACCGGAACTTCGCACTAGCGAGTCTCGCAGAGAGCCTTTCCGGATGTTGATCAATCAGATTCTCGGTGCTGCTTTGGATGAGAGATGATCTTCGTGCAGGTTCCCGAAGCAGGACCCGGATCAGGACCGCAACAACAACCCCGACAATGCCAATTGCTTTCATCGCACTGTTCCAAGGGGTGTTGGTCTTGCTGAACGCCGTGGCAATCTGGCCACTTATGGCCTCGCCCACGTACACTCCAACGTAGAGGCAGCTGATCAACAGTCAGTAAAACCATGCTTAATGCCCGCCGGCCTTTCCTCCCAAAACAGTATCACATATGATCAATGGTCTCACCTTTCGCCCAAGAAGATCCATTGCGTTCCAACAAGGTCGCTAATAAGACTGACACTTATCGCTTCCACCGGAGCTTGACCTATGCCCATACCGATTCTGGCCAAGAGGATCTGCCAGAAATTGTGACTGTAGCCCTGGAAGATCACACATATGCTCCACCACAGTGCTGAAATGCTCAACACCCATACTCGAGCTAATCTTTCATCTGCAACGAACGCCACCGGGATAGCGAGCAAAGCGTATACGATTCCAGTAGCGTAACCCGAGAGAATACCGTACTCGGAAGAAGACAGCGATAAGGTACGAATCACATCGGCTTGAAAGTAAGAGAGAACGAATTTGTCGTACTGCGCAAGGAAGTAGTTTATGAACAGAAGAAGTATAGAAACAACAACTCGCACCGAAGGCACATGGTAATGCGAGGTCGGTGGATCTTGGGTGTATCTGTCATTGTCGTCAATCGGAGACTCAACCGCCTGGATGGGCTTTTCTTGGACCCTCATGATACGGATTCTAGATATTTGTCACCAAACACAAATAACTGACCGAAGTAATTTATTGAAAGGACTGAAGTGGGAGTGGGGGGTAGCATCTTATAACGTGTGATGGCCAGTGTACTAGTAGGCTAGCCCGCAGGAGACCGTTCAAGAAACTCTAGATCCCTTGACTGTGCACACGCGCCGTTGTTATCTGTGCACATGGCATAGACTGTACACAGATGGTTTATAGCTCCACCTTGAGTACAGTGGCCTCCCGGACAAGTGGCTTGCTTTGGAGGCAAGGAACTTAGCTAGGATCTGCCGGGAGATTTACAGCTATACTACTGCTCCTCCTAACGAACCTCATATGCTCATGGAACAATCTAGATTATCCATATGATGGGGATATTCAACGCAACAACCTCAATCTGATTTATGTTCGTCGACCCTTTGGAAAGCTTGTACAACCCACAGCACCCTCTGGCAAATACCAATCCCGACACCAGCGCTCATTGTCCAACACCAGAAGTTGATATACTGCGGCCAGACCAACATTGCAGTGAAGAGGAGCCCGCTCTCGAACCCCTCAACCAGGGCTGGCCGCATCGTAACGCTCGTCAATTCCTTCTCCTCTCTCTTCGCAGCAACGGCGCTGACGTAGAAGAGCACGAAATTGTTGATATGAAAGCTTCCCTCGAGTACTGCGACTGACAGCCAGCGCACTTCAACCAGCAGCTCAAGCTCTTGACCCGTCATGATAGCAATCGGCAGCAAAGAGTAGACGATGAAATCGCACAACAAGTCGAGAAAACCACCCAGCTCTGTAACCAGTTTTCTGTCTCTGGCCACAGCTCCGTCAAGTCCATCTAGCACTCGGTTCATGCACCAGAAGAACAACGACCAGCGACCGAGACTGACATCGGTAGCGGTCAAGCAGGCTAGAAGGCCGGAGACGAAGGCAATGGCTGTGATATGGAGCGGCGACACGCTCCTTGGTACGCAATAGCACAATGGAGCCGTAACTCGGTCTTTCACCTGGCGGAGTGAGATATCAAACATCGTTGTCAACAGTGAAAAAGGTTGCGGACTTTCCGGGAAGCTGTTGGCAGTGAAAATGGGATATCCTAGAATATTTTCGTCCAAGGGCTTGTATGTGAATCGGTCCGTAGAAAGTTGTTCCTATTCGTTTACACTATGTAGAGTATATATAGGAAATGATGACTAAGACATAAATAGAGGCACTTAATAAGAGATAAGTAAGCAATGATATCACATTCTTCTCTACTGCATAGTCACAACAGTTCACTGATGTGAATGCAGAGATTTACTTAACATTCTGTAAAATTTTTATCTGTAATTTACATTCACATTATTTTATTTCACTTCACATTGCTATTGTTGTTCAATGCAGATAATAACAACTTAAATTAGAAGAAGTCTGCTTCTAATTATGTTTATAAGATTACTGACTATTTTCATTTTGAAAAAAGCTTACAAAATTTTTCTCTCAATATATTGTTGTCTTGATTTCAGTTTAAAGACTAACAATACATAGAATTAATTAAGTATTCTATTTTTAATATTATTATCTTTTAATTTATAAGAATCTTTTTCTTAAATCTTTTATGTAAATTATATAAGCTCATATTTCTTTTACAGATTGTCATCAAATTATTATTAATTATTATTAAAGTTAAAGCTTTTTAATCTTTCTTTTTAGCTTTATTACTTGTTCACTTTAACTTCAATTCATCATGTCATTATTATAAGTCTTTATTAAGTCATTTTTAATTATTTAATTTTTTTCTAATATTATATAATATTAAGACTTTCACTTTCTTCTAATTATGTCTCTCTTCTATCATAAATATTAAAATCAAGTCATCAACATCTTTTCAGCTTTCAATAATCTTCTGTAATGCTTTCATTACATTACTCATTTCAGTCAAGATCAGTTCAGAAAAAACAACACTTTAATGTACTTTTAAAATGTTCTGTAATGAGAATATAAATAAATTTATTTATTCATAACATTTTTATATTTTACAAATTATCTTTTAAGAAAGATCTTCTTTCTTTTTTACTAAAAACTTATATAGCTCTTTTTTTTGTCTGTAATCTTATTTAGCTTAAGATATGATTAAAAGTTCTTTATAAAAAGATAATGATGATTTTTTTTATTTAAGAATTTTATTAACTTTAAAGCTTAATTGCTGCATAAATAATTTAGCTCATTTTAAATTGCTTTGCAGCTCTGAACTAGCTTAAAATTCATCAGCATTAAAGATATATACTGTTGAGAAGCAATGTTCTAGCTGCTTCTATGAAGCAAGATAAAACTAGTATTAAAGACTGAGTAAAGACTCTGTTTACATTAACTGTAGTTAACATTCTTTTTACTTCTTCTGTAACTCTTTCAATCAAGATGTGCCCATAGACAACACAGTTTAGAAATTTCACTAAATGACATAGTATAGCATAAGTATCTACTTTCTTTCAATAGATTATGAGCTCAGGTTAGTGCAGTTGTTTCTTGTCTAAAATCTCAGAAAGATGTGTATCTAGATTATCTTGTTGATGATTTAAGTTCATGATGAGAAAGTAAGCTCAAAGATTATGAGTTTAAACTGTTATCTATGTACATTCTTTACATCTGTGAACTGATCATGAGCTGATTGTGAGTTAGAGAGAGTATTAGATATATAACTTATGATAGCTATGCTATTAGTGTGATGCTCACTTTTAACAGAGTAAGATGCAGTTTAACTTGATTATAGTTAAGGCTGACAAGTCTTAAGATAAACAACATAAGGTTAAGTTGACTGCAGTTAATCTAGATGAGTCATTAAATGAGAAGATCAACACTGATTAAATTAAGATAATGACACTTAAAGAAGTCAGAATCTTTCTGTGCATTAAGATCTTAAAATAAAAGAAAGACAATGATGATAATGATTAAGATGTAAATAAGTTCTTAATTAAAATATTGAGAGTTATACTGACACTTACAGCATTCTTTACAAATAAAAAAGACTCTATAATTAGATTTAACATTCTGACATCTGTCATCTATGCTGAAGCAGTGAGAGACTCAATCTGAGAAGAAATGTAAAAGAATGTCATTTATGCAGAGCTGACAGTCTTAACAGTAAATGAAATATGAAAAGAGACTGTGTCATTAAGAAAAATCAACATTGTAATCAGTAAATGAGTCTTTAAACTTAAGTTAAACATTAATGAATTCTTAAATAAGCTTAAGATAAGACTTGTGACAAGAAACTTCTCATAAACATATAATATTAATTATAAGAACATCTTTATTCTCACTATTAAGTTTAACATTCTGCAAGTCTTTCTGACTATTGTTGTACTTAAGAATTTAAAGTGTCATTAAGTAAATGTCAATAATGTCTTCACAAAATTCTTTCTAAAGAAAACAATTTATATAACATTTTTTTTAAAGTCAATATTACATCTAATTGTGTTCTGCACATACTGCACAGTCTTTATAATCTTAAGTAAGTCACACAGAATTAACATAAACAATATATTATTAAACTACTTAAATTAAGTTTTCATTAAAGCAAGACTGATCTCTGTCTTCTTCTTTACAGCATTAAAAGAATCATGTTGCTTCTTTATATAAATAATATTATTATGACTTTAACAAATTTATTATACATTCTCTGATTCAAGTAAGCTCTTGTAAATGTGTTTAAAGTTAAGAACTTAAGAAAGACATAGAAAATTCTTAACATTTAAATTATATATAATTGCAAAATGAGAACTCTGTATCTGAATTAGACTCATTACATAAATAAGATATTAAAGAATCTTTATATATAATCTGATAAGCATAGAGTCATCAGCATTTTATTTAATGAATATGATGTTTTTTGCTTCATCAATTTAATTGATTAAAGAATAGATTAAAGACAATATTAATAGATAATTAAAAGCTTAATGTACACAGCAATTTATATTTAATTAAACATCATCTTTACATTAAATTATTAAGTCAATATCTTAATGATTCTGCAGAGCATTATGAATATGCATTTAAGAAATTGCTGTAATATATAAGATTAATCATCAATCTCAGCATCATGTACAGCTTTAATAAGAGTTAAGTAATGCTTAAATACTTTAACTTTAATTATGCTTTAAATAAATAGAATTAAAAATCAATTTTAGAGTGTGTCTATATGCTTAAAGATAAATTAATGTTGTGAATAAGTTAAAAATAGAAGTTCATTATTATCTTAATTACTGAGATTGAATATATGATTATATCAATGTGCACAAAGACTGAGATCTGACTTAAATAAATATTAAAAGATATAAATATAAATAAATATCTTGAAGTCAATTCATACTGCATAAGTATTTAAAAGAATAAAGCTTATTAAATATTTTCATTTATTCAGCTTAAAGAAGACAATCAAGCTGTCTTAATTTTAATTAAAAACATATATGTATATAAGTAATTAAAATACATTAATGTCTTTTATTACAATATCTGCAATCTGTATAAGCACAATCAGATTTAGATAGACTTTGTGCTCAATTAAAAGATAATTATTAATAAGCTTATTAAATCTCTGTTTAAGCAAATCTTTAAGTAATTTATTAAATTCATAAAACTTACTGTTAATAATTAATTGAATTCTTAAATGATTTGTTAAACTCTTAATAATGTATTTAATTATTTAATGTTTGTTGTCAGTAAAAGTTAATAGATGCAGTCTTACTGAGTAAAAGTGTTAAGAAATGATGTTTTAACTGCTTTTATAAAGCAGAATAAAATTAATATTAAAAATCAAGTAAAAACTTTATTTACATTAACTGCAGTCAACATTCTTTTTACTTCTTCTGTAACTCTCTTGATCAAGATGTGCTCATAGATAACATAGTTTAGAGATTTCACTAAATAACATAGTATAGTATAAATATTTACTTTCTTTCAATATATACTTTTATAAATTAATTATTATAAATTAAATTTTGTAAAACATGTTCTGCAGACATTTTTAATGCATAAGTTCTTAATGAATAAGTTTTCAATATCTTATAAAATTTAAATTATTTAACTTTAAACTTTTAAGACTCTTCATTTCATATAAGCACTCAGTCTTCTTTCTTTGTAGTGCTTAACTGCACTGTTTCATTATAAATTGTTTTTGATTTAATAATCTTTTATAAAAGAATTTCATTAACAGTTACTCAAATCATTTATATTTATTTAACTCATTTTAACTGATCTTCAAAGTCAATTTTTCTCAGCAATTAAAGATTATTTAAGTTGCTTAATAATTGTAAATTTATCTTATACAGTAAATAGAATGAGCTCTGTTTAATTGTATTATAAGCTTAAATTTAAATTACAACAAGTGCTTACAGTAAGTATTCATTTTATAATTGAGTTAATTTACTTATAAAATATTTTGTAAGCATAAAGCTTAATATTTCATTTAGATTTTTTATCTTTTCATTTATATAAAGATAATAAAAAGTCATGATTTTATATTAAGTTCTAAGCTTTTTTAAATAGTAAATTACAACATAACTGAGAAAGTTTGTATCATTATTGAATAGTAACTTTCTTAATAAATTATAATTTATAAAAATTTTGTTATACAGAAAATCTATAATTATTGTTTTTATTGCATTCAGAATAGCTTTAATTACAGATTAGTCTGTAATATAATTAATTGTTATTATAATTTAGCAGTTTTCTCAGAGCATTTAAGATAGTATGTTTATTATATTGATTTCTTATTTTTTAAATGATAATAAGTTCTTATAAGCTGAATATAAATGTTCTTTGATCTTTTAATGTTTTCAGAGTCATTAAGCAACTTAACAGTTAAAACAATGTTTTGTAAACAATTTAATATTCTGCAATAATTCATGTTATTAAGCTTAAAGTCAAATAACTTTTAGCAGTCTCAACACTTCTAGATATTCATATTTAATGTATATATATTTTAAAAAGTCTGCACAGTACTAAAACTGTAGAAATGATGCTTTATTGTTATTTTACTTTTAAATTAAATATAAATTGTATTAAGAAGTGCAATGCTCTATTCACTTTCTTGACTTCTTTAATCTTAGCATAAAAGATTAATAAAGTTTTCTTCTATCTTAAATGACAGAGTTTCTGTCATCAATCTAATTATACTTAAGTTAATTGCAATCAACATTGATACATTAAATTTACTAAATAGACAGATAGCATAAATATTTATTATTCTTTCAATAAATTATGAGCTCAGATTAGCAAGAGATTTCTTAGAGAAAGTGCAGATTGATTTAGTGCATATAGCTTTTAATATGCTGCTTATTAAAGCAAAATAAGTATATAGTTCTTGATATACTGCTTATTGAAGTAAAATAAGTAGACAGTTCTTAATATGCTGCTTATTAAAGTAAAATAAGATGAACACAATAAGCACAACAATTTAACAGCTTAATATAAGTTAAGTATTGATAAATAAACATTCTTTACATTGTTATAAATAAACAATACATATATATATCTCTTCTATTATTACATTCATCTTTACAACACACTCTTTTATCTTCAATTCTTATACTCTATATCAATCATCACTATGAATTAAGAGCACAACTCATTATTCTTTATAAAGTAACATTTAATCTCTGTTCTTACTTAAAAGAACTGTGAGAAATGATTTATCTATATAAAAAGATGATTGACTGACAAGAATCTTTAATATATAATAAAGATTTTTATTTAAGTTTTTACAGACAATATACTTATCAATAATGTCTTTTTTTTCTTTTCATTAAGCAGTTTCAATTTTAAAAATCAGCAAATTAACAGCAGAGCTTTGTTCTGAATTACAGTCTGCATTAATGTTGATAATGAGAATTATTGAAAGAAAGTAGATACTTATACTATACTATGTCATTTAGTGAAATCTTTAAACTATGTTGTCTATGAGCACATCTTGATCAAGAGAGTTACAAAAGAAGTAAAAAGAATGTTGACTGCAGTCAATGTGAACAGAGTCTTTATTTAATTTTTAGCATTAATTTTACTTTACTTTATAAAAATAACTAAAATATCATTTCTTAACATTTTTACTTAATGAGACTGCATCTATTAACTCTTACTAACAGTAAACATCAGATGACTAAATACATCATTAAGAGTTTAACAAATCATTTAAGAATTTAATTAACTATTAATAATAAGTTTTATGAATTTAATGAACTGCTTAAAAATTTATTTAAATAGAAACTTAATAAATTTATCAGCAATCATCTCTTAACTGAGTATAAAGTTTATTTAAATCTGATTGTGCTTATGCAGATCATAAATGTTGTAATAAAAGACATTAATGTATTTTAATTACTTATATATATATATGTTCTTAATTAAGATCAAGATGACTTAATTGTCTTCTTTAAGCTAAATAAGTAAAAATACTTAATGAACTTTGTTCTCTGAAATGTTTATATAGTGTAAATTAACTTCAAGATATTTATTTATATTTATATTTCTTAATATCTGTTCAAGTCAGATCTCAGTCTTTATGCATATTGACATAATTATGTATTTAATCTCAGTAATTAAGATAATGACAAACTTCTACTTTTGACTTATTCACAACACTGATTTATCTTTAAGTATGTAGACACATTTTAAAATTAATTTCTGATTTTATTTATTTAAAGCATAGTTAAAGTCAGAGTATTTAAGCATTGCTTAACTTTCATTAAAGCTATACATAATATTAAGATTAATAATTGATTTTATGTACTGCAGTAATTTCTTAAGTGTGTGTTCATAATGCTTTATAGAATTGCTGAAATATTGATTTAATTAATTTAATGTAAAGATGATGTTTAATTAAATATGAATTGCTGTATACATTAAACTTTTAATTATTTATTAATACTGTCTTTAATCTATTCTTTAATCAGTTAAATTGACAAAACAAAAAGTATTATATTTATTAAATAAAATGTTGATGACTCTATGCTTATCAGATTACATATAAAGATTCTTTAATATCTTATTTACATAATGAGTTTAATTCAGACACAGAGTTCTCATTTTGCAGTTATGTATAATTTAAATGTTAAGAATTTTCTGTGTCTTTCTTAAATTCTTAACTTTAAACATATCTGTAAGAGCTTATTTAAATCAAAGAATGTGTAACAGATTTGCTGAAATTATAATAATATTGTTTATATAAAGAAGCAGCATAATTCTTTTAATGCTGTGAAGAAGAAGACAGAAATCAGTTTTACTTTGATGAAAACTTAATTTAAATAATTTAATAACACATTATTTATATCAGTTCTGTGTAGCTTGCTTAAGATCATAAAGGCTGCACAGTATGTATAGAATATAATTAGATGCAATATTGATTTCAGAAAAAAATGTTATATAAATTGTTTTTTTTAGAAAGAATTTGATGAAGACATTATTGATATTTACTTAATGATACTTTAGATTCTTAAGTGTAACAATAGTCAGAAAGATTTGCAGAGTGTTAAATTTAACAGTAAAGATAAAGATGTTTTCATAGTTAACATTATATATTTATAAAAAGTCTTTTGTCACAAGTTTTGTCTTAAGCTTATTTAAGAATTTATTGATGTTCAGCTTAAGTTTAAAAACTTATTTACTGATTATAATGTTAATTTTTCTTAATAACACAATCTCTTTTCATATTTCATTTGTCATCAAGACTGTCAGCTTTACATAAATAATGTTCTTTTACATTTCTTTTCAGATTGAGTCTCTCACTGCTTCAGCATAGATAATAGATGTTGAAATGTTAAGTTTAATTATAGAATCTTCTTTGTCTGCAGAGAATGCTGTAAGTATTAATATAACTTTTAATATTTTAATTAAGAACTCATTCACATCTTAATTATTGTTGTTGTCATTTTTCTTTTATTTTAAAATCTCAATACACAGAAAGATTCTAACTTCTTTAAGTGTCACTGTCTTAATTTAATCAGTGTTGATCTTCTTATTTAATGACTTATTTAGATTAACTGCAGTCAACTTAATCTTATATTGTTTATCTTAAGACTTGTGAATCTTAATTATAATTAAATTAAACTGCATCTTACTGTTTTAAGTCATAAGTGTCTGATCTGAAGCTGTGATCTTCATAATGATTAATTTCTTTTATAAACATTTAATAAATCTTCAGTTCAGAAGAACATTTAATGTTTATTATTACAGTTTAAGATTAACAATATCTTTCTTCTTACTTTCAGCAAACTTTACAGTGTAATTCTTAATGATGTGCTTAAGATCTAAAGCTTAAAGCTAATACTACTTTATGATTTTCTCAATATAATTTATGAAGACTCTTACTCATTCTTAATTCATAAATTTATTACATCTGTCTTCAGATAATAACTTGAGATCAATGTAGCTGTAGCACTTGCATTTTTATATATAAATGTAATTGATGAATAACTTTACATCAATGAAAGCTTTCTTGAGAGTTATCTATTTATTATTAATTAAAAAATTAATTGCTATTCAATTATAAAGATAAACATCTATCTGTACTGTCTGTACTCAGAACTTTATTAATAGTTGTATTTTTTTAATTATGATGCACACTGAGTTCTCAGTAATTTGAATGATTCTTTTAATAATGTCATTCTAAATTGACATGTAGAGCATTATGTATTGCAGTATAATGTTAAAAGACTTGCATCAGTTATTTAAAGTAAACTTTAACTCTGTTTTATTGTTGCTTTATACAGCAAGAATCTTTGCATCAATCTAAAATTCAGTCTTTAACTGTCATTCTTGCAGTGTCTGTAAAATTTCATCATATTGTTTCAGCAGTATTGTTTATATCTTTTAGAAGTGATTATCTATTATTTTCAGAAAGTATTGATATTTGTTAAATGATAAGAGTAATGAGCTATATATATCAATAAAGATAAGAATGAGAATGTTAATCTTTCTTTTGCTTACAGTGTAATCTTATTTATTGATGAACTTAATCAGAGCATAAATCTCATACATGTTCTTGTTATTCTCAACAATGAGAATTAACTTTTCAAGAATTATCATCTTATAAAGATTACACAACTTCACAGAATTAAGATGAGCAAATTATCAGTGTTAAAGTCTGTAAGTCTTGATCTTTCTATTTAATGATGTAATGTTAATGTTTAAGAAGTTGATCATAAGATTATGCTTATGAATCTAAATATATAAGCTTATATCTGAAGCAGCAGCAGAGAAGATGATCTCTGAATGTAATATGTATATTGTAGATATCAGAGCAAATTCATTAAAACTTTTTACAATATACTTAATTATATAAACTCTGTCTCACTCTAATGCTTCTATTATAGTCTTGCTGTGCTTATTATATATTTAAAGACAGTGTTAATTAAAGCTTTTATGCAGTTTCATTTTGCACATTCATTTTCTTAATAGAAGATTGACCTCAAGTTTAAACACATAAAGTGTTAAACTCAGTCTTACAGAATTTCTTAACTTAACTTGTATAATAATTACTTCACAATAATGAGAGTATAAATGTCTCTTCTTAACTTTAATTTGTCAACATCTCATTCATATAACTGAAGAGTTAAAGTTAATTAATTATATATAAGAAGAATTCAGAGTCTGCAACTTATTCAGATTTAAATATCTTACTGACAGTCTTCTTAAACAGAGCAGCAATTTCATTATTAACTTTTTTTTTTTAAATTTAAAGAAGAAATCATCATCATTATTGTCATTAACTTCTGTATTAAAGACTTTATATCTCTTTTCTCTTTCTTTATAAACTGACTTCTGATACAACTTAACTGCAGTTAATCTATATAACTTAATTGTAATCAATCTGCTTATCTTCTTTTAAGTATTTTACTTAATATTAAAAAGAAATTTGCAATCTTTAATGAAGTGAGAGTTATTACAAAGAAAGTACTTAATAAAGTAATGAGAAAAATGATTACTGTTTAAGCTGAATGATCTGTAATAATGTTACTTAATATTAATTATGTAATAATTTAATAAATTACAATTTTAATTCATTAAATGTTGATCTTCTTTCTATTTATCTATTCACAAGACAATGACAGTCTTATCAGTCTTAAGCTGTATCTCTTTCTTTTAAAGTTTTTATAAATCTTTTTTAATATTTAAATTGTTTTAAGTGTCAATGACATTGCAGATCACAATATACTTAATTAATAATGCTTAAAGCAGTATCTAAAATTGTCATTTTAATTTAAACAATTCAGTCATATCAAACTGAGTTGCAGCAATCTTTTTATTAAGTTTATTTAAATGAATTTATGCTTCTTTAATGAATATATTTTTTAACATTTTATATTTAATAAACTTCATTAAATATTGTTTCTCAGTTATCTGCAGCTTCTTTTTATACTTAAACTTTAACATATCTCAAACATTCTTTACACTGATTTTATTCATCAGATATTCTTGATCATTTATATTTATATAAATAATAAATTAATATAAAATCTTTACATTAATTTTCTAACTTTTAAAGTCAAGACTGCTGAGAAAAAATGAATCTAAGAATTCATTGATCAGCATATTGATTATTAAGATTTCAACAACATTTTATAAATCTTCTTTTATCAGTTATTTTTTTATAAAAATAAATCATTGATTGCAGTTCTTGCAAATGAGAATTGAGATGAATTATTGCTTTATAAAGAAGTTGTTAAAGTTTATGATGATGATAGTCAGCACATAGTATAAGAAGTGCATAAAGTAAAATAATAATGTATACATTGAAGATAATATAAATAAAATAAATAAAAAGCTTTTATATCTTTTATTTTATAAGACAGTAATGCTTATTCATTCTGATGACTCATATTAAGCTGTTAAAGAACAGTGCTTTCTGAGTAACTATAAATGCTAATTTTTGCTGAAATTAATTTTTTATAAATCTTTTAAATTAAACATACTCAGCTATTGCAGAATGCTGATTCTGCTAAAGTTAAATTTATTACAAATCTCAATAATCAATAATACTGTTAAAGCTGAATTGACTGTGAATCTTAATAACTGACATATATAGCTATCATCAGTGTGCTGATTCTGTTAAAGTCAAATTTATTATAAATCTTTTATAAATCTTAAAAGTCAGCATACTCAGCTACTATCATATTAGAAATATACACTTTCTCTGAGAAGCTTCTTGCTAATTTGAGCTCATAATCTATTGAAAGAAAGTAGATATTTATGCTATATTATGTTATTTAATAAAATCTCTAAATTATGTTATCTATAAGTACATCTTAATTAAGAGAGTTACAGAAGAAGTAAAAAGAATGTTGACTGCAGTTAATATAAATAGAGTCTTTATTTAATTTCTGACATTAGTTCTACTCTGCTTTATAGAAGTAGCTAGAACATCACTTCTCAACATCTTTCTGCTTAAAGAAGAATCTGTGTCATGAGTTAGTTAAAAATAAAAGTTAGTGACAACATTAATTACAGAGATCAAATACATAACTATGTTAATATGTGCAAAGAATGAAGTCTGACTTACTTAAATATTAAGAAACATAAGATTAGACAAGTATCTTGAAGTTAATTTACATTGTGTGAGCATTCAGAAAAATGAGACTCATAAAGAAAATACATTTCTTCAGCTTAAGAAGAATAATCAGATTGCTTTAACATTAATTAAAAATGCTTATGTGCATAAGCAGTTAAAGTACATCAATGTCATTTATCATTATATCTGAGATCTGCACAAAAAAAATCAGATTTAAATAAATTTTATACTTAATTAGAATATGATAGCTAATGAACTGATTAAGCTCTTATTAAGACAGATGTTTAAGTACTTTGTGTATTAGCTGAGACTTAACAACAATGAGAGTCAATAGATATGAATGCATCAAATAAAAATGTTGAGAAGTACAGTATTCTATTTACTTTCTTGACTTCTTTAATCTTAGCATAAAAAGTTAACAGAGTCTTCTTCTGCCTTAAATAGCAGAGCTTTTATTATCAATTTTGTTAGATATATAACCCACGATAGCTATGCTATTAGTGTGGTGCCACCTTTTAACAAATTTAATTACATTTAAGTTAACTGCAGTCAACATCAACATGTTAGATTCACTAGATAGGCAGATAGCACAAGTACTCATTATTCTTTCAATAAATTGTTCAATTTCAAATCATAATGCAGTCAAAATTGATTCATCACATTATTTTCATATACATACTTGTAAAGCAGTGACTTTTTAGATTCTATATCATCTTTTAAATACAATATCATCATTTTCTTTCATTTCACATTGTCTAGTTTTCACAAAGCATTTAAAAACACTCTATTTGCTAAATCTTTCTTTATAAAATTAAGTCAATAACTTATTAAGAAGTGCAGTGCTCTATCTGCTTTCTTGACTTCTTTAGTCTTAGTGTAAAAGATTAATAGAGTCTTCTTTTATCTTAGATAACAGAGCTTCTGTAATTCATTTAATTATACTTAAGTTAACTGCAGTCAACATTGACACATCAAATTCATTAAATAGATAGATAGCACAAGTACTCATTATTTTTTCAATAAATTATGAGCTCAAATTAGCAAGAAACTTCTTAAAGAAAGTGCAGACTGATTTAGTGCATACAGTTCTTAATATGCTGCTTATCAGAACAAAATAAGTAAATAGTTCTTAATATGCTGTTTATTAAAGCAAAATAAGTAGATAACTCTTAATATACTGCTCATTAAAGCAAAACAAGATGAGCACAATAAGCACAACAATTCAGCAGCTTAATATAAATTAAATATTGATAAATAAGCATTCTCTACATTGCTGTAAGCAGACAATACATATACATATCTTTTCTATTATTATATTTATTTTTACAACACACTCTTTTATCTTCAATTCTTATACTGTATATCAATCATCACTATGAATTAAGAGCACAACTCATCATTCTTTATAAAGTAATATTTAATCTCTGTTCTTACTCAAAAGAACTGTAAGAAATGATTTATTTACATAAAGAGATAATTAATTAATGAAAATCTCTAATATATAATAAAGATTCTTATTCAAGTCTTTACAGACAACACATTTATTAATAACATTTTCTTTTTCTTTTTATTAAGCAATCTCAATTTTGAGAATCAGCAAATCAACAATAAAGCTCTGTTTTAAATCATAGTCTGCATCAGTATTGATAATGAGAACTATTTTATAAATAAAATTATAATAAAAAAAGCTTAAAATGCTCTCTTCTTAAAGTATAAGAAGAGACTGCAGATAACTGAGAGACAATATTTAATAAAGTTTATTGAATATAAAATGTCATTAAATATAACTGTTAATGAGACATGAACTTAATTCAGCAATCTTGACAGAAAGATTGCTGCAATATAATTAAGACTTAAGAACTTTGTTATATTTAAGCAGCAATTTTAAATACTGCTTTAAGTATTGTTAATGAAGTATACTGTTATTTATGACATCATTAATGCTCAGAACACATTTAACATTGAGATGAGTCTGTAGAAACTTTAGAAGAAGAAGAAGATACAACTAAAAATATTTAATAATGCTTTATGAGCTGTGTTGAGAAGTGATGTTCTAGCTGCTTCTATGAAGCAAGATAGAACTAATGTCAGAAACTAAGTGAAGACTCTATTTATGTTAGATATATAACTCATGATAGCTGTGCTATTAGTGTGATGCTCACTTTTAACAGATTATGAGCTCAAGTTAATGCAATGATAACTTGTATAAAACAGTACCTAGGTCATCTCTGCTGATGATTTAAGTTCATAATGAGAAAGTAAGCTCAAAGATCATGAGTTTAAACTGCTGTCTGTGCACACTCTTTACATCTATGAGCTGATCACAAGTCAATTGCAGATTAGAAAGAGTGTTAAATATATAACTTACAATAGCTGTGCTATTAAAGTGATGTTTACTTTTAACAATTTACATTAATTGCAGTTAATATTCTTTCTACTTCTTCTGCAACTCTCTCAATCAAGATGTACCCATAAACAACATAATTTAGAGATTTCACTAAACAGCATAATATAGCATGAATATCTACTTTCTATCAATAAATTATGAGCTTAAATTAATAAAAAGCTTTTTAGAGAAAGTATATATTTTTAATGTAATGATAGTTGAGTATGTTAACTTTTAAGATTCATAAAAGATTCATAATAAATTCAGCTTTAACAGAATCAGCATACTGACAGCAGCTATATATGTTAATTATTAAGATTCATAATCAATTCAGCTTTAGCAGTATCACTAATTATTAAGATTTATAATAAATCTAACTTTAGCAGAATCAGTATTTTGCAGCAGTTAAGTACATTTAATTTAAAAGATTTATAAAAAATTAATTTCAGTAAAAATTAACATTTACAGTTACTCAGAAAGCACTGTTCTTTAATAGCTTAGTATAAGTTATTAAGATAAATAAACATTATTATTTTACAAAATAAGAGATATAAAAGCTTTTTATTTATTTTATTTATATTATTTTCAATGCATACATCATTATTTTACTTTATGCACTTCTTATACTACATATTAACTATCATCATCATGAACTTCAACAACTTCTTTATAAAGCAACAATTCATCTTAATTCTTACTTACAAGAACTGCAATCAATGATTTATTCTTATGAAAAGATAATTAATAAAAAAAGATCTATAAAATGTTGTTAAAGTCTTAGTAGTCAATATGTTAGTTAATAAATTCTTAAACTTATTTTTTCTCAACAATCTTAGCTTTAGAAGTCAGAAAATTGACATAAAGACTTTATATTAATTTATTATTTACATAAATATAGATAATTAAGAATATCTGATGAACAAAATTAACATAAAGAATATTTGAGATGCATTAAAGTTTAAGTATAAAAAGAAGCTGCAGATGACTGAAAGACAATATTTAACAGAGTTTGTCAGATATAGAATGTTAAAAAATATATTTATTAAAGAAGTATAAATTTATTTGAGCAAATTCAGTAAAAAGATTGCTGCAACTCAGTCTGATATGATTAAGTTGTTTAAATCAAAATGATGATTTTAGATGCTGCTTTAAATATTATTAATTAAGTACATTGTGATCTGCAATGTCATCAACACTTAGAACAATTTAGACATCAAAAAAGATTTATAAAAGTTTTAAAAGAAAGAGATACAGTTTAAGACTGATAAGACTGTCATTGTCTTATAAATAAATAAATAGAAAGAAGATCAATGTTTAATGAATTAGAACTGCAGTTCATCAAATTATTATATAATTAATATTAAGCAACATTATCATAGATCATTCAGCTTAAACAATAATCATTTTTCTCATTACTTTATTAAGTACTTTCTTTGCAACAGCTTTCACTTCATTAAAGATTGCAAATTTCTTTTTAACATTAAGCAAAATACTTAAAAGAAGATAAGCAAGTCAATCATAATTAAGCTGTACAGATTGACTGCAGTTAAGTTGTATTAAAAGTTAATTTATAAAGAAAAAGAAAAGAGATACAGAGTCTTTAATACAGAAGTTAGTAATAATAATAATGATGACTTTTTTTCTAAATTTAAAAAGAAAGAAAAAGTTAACAATGAAATTACTGCTCTGTTTAAGAAGACTATTAGTAAGATGTTTAAATTTAAATAAGTTGCAGACTTTAAATTCTTCTCATATATAATTAATTAACTTCAACTTTTCAGTGACTCTCTTATATAAATGAGACATCAATAAATTAAAGTTAAAAAAGAACATTTATATTCTTATTATTGTAAAGTAATTATTATGCAAGTCAGATCAGAAAATTCTGTAAGATTGAGTTTAACATTTTATATATTTAAACTTGAGATCAGTCTTCTGTCAAGAAAGTGAATATACAAAATAAAACTGCATAAAAGCTTTAATTAACACTGTCTTCAGATGTATAATAAGCACAGTAAGACTATAATAGAAGCATTAAAGCAAGACAGAGTCTATATAATTAAGTATATTGCAAAAAGTCTTAATAAATTTATTCTAATATCTGCAATACACACATCACATTTAAAGGCTGTCTTCTCTGTCACTGCTTTAGATACAAGCTTATATATTTAAATTCATAAACATAATCTTATGATCAACTTCTTAAATATCAACACTGCATCATTGAACAGAAAGATCAAGATTTACAGACTTTGACATTAATGATTTGTTTATTTTAATTTTATAAAGTTGTGTAATCTTCACAAAATAACAATTCTTAAAAAGTCAATTCTCATTGTTGAGAACAACAAGAACATATATGAGATTTATGCTTTAATTAAGTTCATTAACAAGTAAGATCACACTGTAAGTAAAAAAAAGATTAATATTTTTATTTTTATCTTTATTAATATATATAACTCATTACTTTTATCATTTAACAGATATCAGTACTTTCTGAAGATAGTAGATAATCACTTTTAAAAGATGTAAACAATATTATTAAAGCAATATAATGAGATCTTACAGACACTGTAAGAATGATGACTAAAAACTGAACTTTAAATTAATGTAAAGATTCTTGCTGTATAAAGTGACAATGAAATGAAGTTAAAGTTCATTTTAAATGACTGATGCAAGTCTTTTAACATTACATCACAATACATGATGTTCTACATGTCAATTCAGAATGACATTGTCAAAAGAATCATCTAAATCACTGAGAACTCAGTATACATCATAATTAAAGAAACACAACTGTCAATAAAGTTCTGAGTGCAGACAGCATAAACAGATATTTATTTTTGCAATTGAACAGCAACTAATTTCTTAATTAATGATAAATAAACAACTTTTAAGAAAGCTTTTATTAATGTGAAGTCATTCATTAATTATATTTATATATAAGAATGCAAGTACTACAGCTATATTGATCTTAAGTTACTATCTAAAGACAGATGTGACAAATTCATGAATTAAGAATAAATAAGAGTCTTTATGAACTACATTGAGAAAATCATAAAGCAGTATTAGCTTTAAGCTTCAGATCTTAAATACATCATTAAGAATCACACTGTAAAGTTTGCTGAAAGTAAGAAGAGAGATATTGTTAATTTTAAACTATAACAATAAACATTAAATGTTCTTCTGAACAGAAGATTCATTGAATATCTACAGAAAAAGTTAATTATTATGAAGATCACAGCTTCAGATCAGACACTTACAACTTAAAACAGTAAGATGTAGTTTAACTTAATTATAATTAAGGCTGACAAGTCTTAAGATAAACAATATGAGATTAAGTTGACTGCAGTTAATCTAAATGAATTGTTAAATAAGAAGATTAATATTAATTAAGTTAAGATAGTGACACTTAAAGAAGTCAGAATCTTTCTATGCATTGAGATTTTAAAATGAAAGAAAAACAACAATGATGACAATTAAGATGTGAATGAGTCTTTAATTAAAATATTAAGAATTATACTGACACTTACAGCATTCTTTACAGATAAAAAAGACTCTATAATTAGATTTAACATTTTAATGTTTGTCATTTATGCTGAAGTAGTGAAAGACTCAATTTAAGAAAAAATATGAAAAAATATCATTTATGTGAAGCTGACAGTCTTGATGATAAATGAAATATAAGAAGAGACTGTGTTATCAAGAAAAGTTAACATTGTAATCAGTAAATAAATCTTTAAATTTAAGCTAAACATCAACAGATTCTTAAATAAGCTCAAGATAAGACTTGTGACAAGAGACTTCTCATAGACATATAATGTTAATTATAAAAATATTTTTATTTTCATTATTAAGTTTAACACTCTGCAAGTCTTTCTGACTATTGTTACACTTAAGAATCTAAAGTGTCATCAAGTAAATATCAATAACATCTTCACAGAATTCTTTCTGAAAAAAACAATCTATATAATATTTTTTTCTAAAATCAATATTATATCTAGTCATATTCTGCATATACTGCACAGTCTTTATGATCTTAAGTAAGTCACACAGAACTGACATGAACAATGTGTTACTGAACTGCTTAAATTAAATTTTCATTAAAGTGAGACTGATTTTTATCTTTTTCTTTACAGCATTAAAAGAATCATGCTGCTTCTTTATATAAATAATATTATTGTAACTTCAATAAACCTGTTATACATTCTCTGATTTAAGCAAGCTCTTGTAAACATATTTAAAGTTAAGAACTTAAAAAAGACACAGAAAATTCTTAACATTTAAGTTATATATAATTATAAAATGAGAACTCTGCATCTAAATCAGACTCACTACATAAACAAAATATTAAAGAATCTTCATATGCAATCTGACAAGCACAGAGTCATCAGCATTTTATTTAATAAATATAATGTTTTTTGCTTCATCAACTTAACTAATTAAAAAATAGATTAAAGACAGTATCAACAGATAATTAAAAACTTAATGTATGTAACAATTTATATTTAATTAGACATTATTTTTACATTAAATTAATTAAATCAATATTTCAGCAATTCTGCAGAGCATTATAAATACACATTTAAGAAATTATTGTAGTACATAAGATCAATTATCAATCTTAACATCATGTATAGCTTTAATGAGAGTTAAGTAATGCTTAAATACTCTGACTTTAACTATACTTCAGATAAGCAGAATCAGAAATTAATTTTAAAGTACATTTATATATTTGAAGATGAATCAGTATTGTGAGTAAGTCAAAAGCAGAAGTTCATCATTATCTTGATTATTGAGATTAAATACATAATTATGTTAATATGTATAAAGATTGAGATCTGACTTAAACAGATGTTAAGAGACATGAGTATAGATAAATATTTTGAAGTTAATTTATACTGTATAAGCATTCAAAAGAATAAAGCTCATTAAGTATCTTCATTTATTCAGCTTAAAAGAGACAATTAAGTCATTTTGATCTTAATTAAAAACATATATATATATAAGCAGTTAAAGCACATCAATGTCTTCTATTACAACATTCACAATCTGTATAAGCATAATCAGATTCAGATAAACTTTATGCTCAGTTAAGAGATAATTGCTGACAAGCTTATTAAGTCTTTATTTAGACAAATCTTTAAGCAGTTCATTAAATTTATAAAACTCACTGTTAATAATTAATTAAACTCTTAAATGATTTGTTGAACTTTTAATGATGTATTTAGTCATCTAATGTTTATTATTAGTGAGAGTCAATAAATACAGTCTCATCAAGTAAGAATGTTGAGAAGCAGTGTTTTAGCTGCTTTTATGAAGCAGAGTAGAATTAATGTCAGAGATTAAGTGAAGATTTTATTTACATTGACTGCAGTCAATATTCTTTTTACTTTTTCTGCAACTCTCTCAATCAAGATGTGCTCATAGACAACATGATTTAGAAGTTTCATTAGACAGCATAGTATAGCATGAGTATTTACTTTCTATCAACAAGCTGAACAGTAAAGACAGAACAAGAGTTATTAAGAATATTAAATTTTATAATATAATTATAGAAGATGTTTAAGCTTAAACAGTAATTATTTATCATCATATAGAACTTTAATCTACTATCTTTATAATAATACTTATTGCAAATAGAACTGTAAGTATATCTTTGTAATTCACAAGATCATACAGTCAGCAAAGTTAATTAAGGCAGTTAAGAAGTAAGTTAAGTTGACTGTAATCAATTTATACAGAAATAAAAGAAGAAATTAAATCTATAATGTAAAGATTGTTTTTAAAGAGAAATTTAATACATAAAAGTTTGAATCTACAGATAAATTTAATGAGAAGATTACTGCTATCTTTAAAAACATTATTAATAAGATTTCTTAATTAGATTAAGTTACAGACTTTAATATCTCATTTTATATAATTAATAAACTTCAGCTTTTCAGTAACTCTCTGATGTGCATGTAATGATATATCATTAAAGTTAAAGAGAAAAGATTGTATGTTAATTATTATGATACAGTCACTATGCAGAATAAAAATAAAAATTTAATTTTTTTAAATTCAACATTTTATGTTCTAAAGCTTAAAGTCAATTTTCTGTCAGAAAAGAAGATGTATAAGAAGAAATTACTTAAATATTTTGATTATAAGAGTCTTTATATGCAAAATAAGAATAAAAAGCTTATATTAGAAGCATTTAAGAAAGAAAAAGTCTACATAGTTAAGCATATTTTAAGTGATCTTAATGAATTCACTTTACTCTTTATTATATATATACAAAGTAAGTCAAAGATCACTCTTTTAAAGACATATAAGAACTTGCAGATTCAGATTTCTAAATTTATTACAGATATATTTAGTAAGAATGTGTAAATGAATGATGATACAGTTATGTTACATAATGATAAGATCAAGATATATAAACTTTAACATCATTAATTTATTCATCTTAATGTAGCTAAGCTCTGTGATCTCTATAAGATCATCACTTTAAGCAAGTCAATTCTCATTATTAAAAACAATATTGATGTATATGAAATCTATGCTCTGACTAAGTTCATGAATCAGCAAAAACACAACATAAATAAAAAAAAAGTCAACATTCTTGCTCTGATCTTTATCAATATATATAAATCTCTGTCTTTGTTGTTCACTGACTATCAATACTTTCTAAAAATTGTTGATAATTATTTGCAGAAAATATAAACAATATTATTAAAGTAATGAGATAATGCTCTGTAAAAATTGTAGAAATAATAATTAAAGATTGAACTTCAGTTTAATGCAAAGATTCTTGCTGTACAAAGTAACAATGCAACAGAGCTGAAATCTATTCTTAATAAGTGATGTATGTTTTTCAGCATTGTATTACAGTATATAGTGCTTTACATATCAATTTAAAATGATGTAATTAAAAGAGCAATCAGAATCACTGAAAATTCAGTGTATACAATAATTAAGAAGATTAAACTCTCAATAAAGTTTTAAGTAAAGACTGTATAAACTGATGTTTATTTTTATAATTATACAGTAATTAATTTTTTAATTAATGACAAACAAGTCACTTTAGAGAAAGCTTTCACTGAGATGAAATCATTTATTAATTATGTATATATATAAAAATGTAAATACTACTTTTATGTCAATTTAAAGTCTCTGTCTGAGAGCAGACAGAATAAGTTCATGAATTGAGAATAAGTAAAAGTATTTATAAGTTATAGTGAGAAAATCACAAAGCAGTATCTGCTTTAAGCATCAGATCTTAAGTAAATCATTAAGAGTTATGCTATTAAGTTCACTAAAAACAAGAAAGAAAACAGTGTTGATGTAAGACTTTATAAATAAATATTGAATATTTTTTTAAAATAAAAATTTATTAAACAATTATATAAGACTGAAACTGCAGCTACTTCACTGAAACAGTTTCTGAAATCTGATATGTAAACTTACAAATTTAAATCTGCAAATTCTCATTTTGTTGTTATATTGTCAGAGAAAGAGATCATAAACAATTTATTGTTAAAGTTAATTGCAATTAACTTTAATCACAATACATTAAAGCTCTTCTCTTATGTTAAGATTTCTGTTAACAAGATTAATCATTTAGATATGAGTGTTTCAATTAAGAAAGTCAAGACATTTCTATACATTAAGATATTAAAGAGAAGACAGAAAAACAATGATATTGATTTTAATGAGTTTATGATAAAGATTTTAAGAATTATATTAATATTGACTGCATTTATAGTCAATGATGAGAGTAATGAGCACTCAATAAGAACTAATATCTTAATTTCTTTAATATATACTGAAGCAGTGAAAGACTCAATCTGAGAAGAGATGTAAAAGAATGTTATTAATGCAGAACTGATAACATTTATAATAAATGACATTTAAGAAGAGATTGTTCTGTTAAGAGAGATTAACATTGTAATTAATAAATAAATATTTAAATTTAAGCTGCATACTGATGATTTTCTTGACAAATTAAAGATAAAAATAATGACAAAAGAGTTCTTACAGATATACAGCATTAACTATGAAAATATTTTTACATTAATTATGAAATTTAATACTCTCTGTATCTTTCTGATTCTAATTGCACTCAAAGATCTAAAGTATCATCAGATAAATGTTAACAATATTTTTACTGAATTATTTCTGAAGAAAATAATCTACATAACATCATCTCTCAAAATTACAATTACTTCTAACTGTACACTATACATTCTGTACAATCTATATGATCTGAAGCAAGCTGTCAGAAATTAATATAAACAATATATCACTGAGCTTTTTCAGTTAAATTTTTATCAAAGTAGTGTAAACTCATATCTTCTAATTTATACTGTCAAGAACATCATGCTACTTCTTTATGTAAATAACATCATTATAATCTCATTAAACCTCTTAAATGTTCTCTGATTCAAAACATCTCTTGAGAACTTATTCAAGGTTAAGAACTTAAGAAAGACATAGAAAATTCTTAATATTTAAATAATTTATAATTGTAAGAAAAGAACACTGTGCATAAATTAGACACATTATGTTAATAAGATGCTCAGAGATCTTTATATATAAAGTAATAAGCATTAATACATTAAGATCTTACTGAATGAATATGACTCTCTTTACTTAGCTGACTTTAATGATCAGCACATAGATCAAAGAAAATATCAGTAAATCATTAAAAATCTTATGTATACTTCAATTCATATACATTTAGACATCTTCTTTATCTTAAAATGATTAAATCAGTATCTCAGTGACTTTACAGAACATTATGAGTATGCATTTAAGAGATTGTTACAATATGTATAATTAATCATTAATCTTAAGATCATGTATAAACTCAATAAAAGTTAAGATTTACTTAAATACTCTGACTCTGACTATGCATCAAACAAGTTAGACAGAAGATCTATTTTAAATTATATTTATCTGTTTAAAAAAGAATCTATGTCATGAATCAGTTAGAAGCAGAAGTCAGTGATAACATTAATTATTAAGACTGAATACATAATTATGTCAATGTGTACAAAGACTGAAGTCTAGCTCACTTAAATGCTAAGACATATGAAATTAAGCAAGTATCTTGAAGTCAATTTACATTGTGTAAGCATTCAGAAGAATGAGATCTATAAAGAAAATGTATTTCTTCATTTTAAAAGAGATAATCAGACTGCTTTGACACTGATTAAGAACATTTATGTGCATGAGTAATTAAAGCACATCAACATCATTTATCATTACATTTAAGATCTGCACAAAAGAAATCAAATTTAAATGAACTTTATACTTAGTTAAGACATAATAGCTGATGAACTGATCAAGCTTTTGTTAAGACAGATGTTTAAGTACTTTATATATCAGTTAAGACTTGACAACAGTGAGAGTTAATAAATATGAATGCATTAAATGAAAATGTTGAGAAGTACAGTACTTTATTTGCTTTCTTGACTTCTTTAATCTTAACATAAAAAATTAACAGAGTCTTCTTCTGTCTTAGACAGCAGAGCTTCTGCAATTTATTTAATTATATTTAAGTTGACTGCAGTCAATGTTGACACATTAGATTCACTAGATAGATAGATAGCACAAGTACTCATTATTCTTTTAATATGACTAATTAAATCTGATATGACAGTCTGAGCTTCAGATTAATATTAAATGTTAAGATTATATTGCTGAAATTCATTAATTCATTGAGCTAGTCATTTAAACAGATGCAGTGTATTCTTTAAATATTGTAGATCTTTATAATTTATAATGATAATTATAATATAATCATTTTCAATATAGTACTGTCAAGTTTAAAGTGCATACTTAATGATCAATAACTTCTTTTTATAAATAAAATAATTGAGCTCTACATCTTATAATTTCTGATCATCATAGACAATTAAATGAAGTTTTTCATTCATTTTATTCTGCATTAAAGCACAGTCAATTGTCTATTTGAAAGTGTCTGTTTTGATAGTAAATAATTTGTATACAGTTATTTAAATAAATATTAATTTAAATGTAAGTACATTCTTAAGCTGTTGAAAGACACTGTTACATAATGCATTTTAGACAATGAGTTAATTCTTCTTTATATGCAACTCAATGTTATTCTTCTTAAACAAATTCAATAGCAGTACTGTGATTCATGCAAATTCTTGTTTAAACTGTTAGTAATACAAAGTCAGTTTAAGAAACTGTCATACATAATGTGCTGTCTTTGAGACAGATTAATTCTTAATGACTGATATCTTGATAAAGATCAGTCATAATATGTCTTGTCTTATAATATATTTATAAAACTTAAGAATTTTCATCTCAACAGTGCACTTATTAAACTTAGCATATAGTTTATGTTTCTTTAAGATATCAAGAATGATTTATAAGTGTTTCTGATGATTTAAAATTGAGTCAGAAAAGATTAATATATTATTGAGATATATTAGATAGAATTTGTCAAGTAAGTTTCATAATATAGAGTTCATCATTAACTGAAATGTCATTAAGACATTGCATAGTTTAAAGAGCATAGCTGTAAACTCATATTTGCTGTAATGAATGTTGAAGACAGTCTTTTTCATATTGTTTTTGATTATATAAACTTAATAATAACTCAAAGTGAAATTAAGCTTAATTAAATATTGAACTTTATCAATTCAATTTAGACATTTCTGAATTCAGAAAAGTGAATATTTATTTTTAACAGTAATGTTGTTTAACATTCTATAATTAATGCACATTCATCATGTACTCTTCTTCTTTTTAATGAACAGAACTGAAAAATCTCATGAATTTGCAAATTTACAAATTAGATCTTTATTCAGTAACTTCATTATCTGTTTAATTTATTCATTTAGCTGTAGCTGTAACAGAAAGTAAGCATTTATGTTAACAGACTTGACATTATTGATGTCAATGCTATGTTTAAACATTCATTTAAATAATAATTTGTTTAATAAAGTTGATTTAAATACAAATTGAAACTCTTTAATAATAACTTATAGTCATTCATTTATAACAGCTAACAGTTCAGCTTCTGACTTCTTTAAATTCTGTTAAATCATTAATAAGTATTTAACAGTTCTGCACTTTTAAAGTATCTTCATAGCTATGCACTCTTTAATTACATTTAATGTTGACTCATTTACAGCTTGTTGTCACTTTTTCAGAAGCAGATAATGATGTTTTTATTGTTAATTCTGAACTGTTATACAGTTCATAGCTTAATTAATCTGAAAATTAATGACTTTTAGTTAAATTAATCTTAGAATAAGATTATATTCTTAAAGATTCACAATTCATACTTTTAATTGTTGCTGAAAGCTATTTATCTTGAAATAAAAAATCAGCTTTACAGTTAATTAAATGATCTGTCTGTTTAATAAGAATATCTTAAGTGATTTGATTTCATATTGACTATTAATTAACATTTAATTGATAACTGTTGAGAAGACATATATTTAATTTACATTTAAATCAATTAGTACTTTTACATTTATCTTGTTCAGTCTGTCTTGAATGCAGCTTACAAGAATATATGAATTTAAGTTGAGAGCATTGATTTAATTAAAGATTATACTTAATAATAAGAATTTTAGATGATTTAGTGTGAATGCTTCACTCAAGTCATTATTAAGTTGAATAAAAGCTTTTGTCAACTTATTTATGAACACTTCTATATTCATGAGTGACTTTAATTTTTTAAATTATTTAAATCATTCAAATCAACTTTAACAATCTTCAGCTTCTTCTTATCTTTACTTTTCTTCTTATTTTTATTTTTATTCTTATCTTTACTCTTATCTTTACTCTTATCAGTGTTCTTGTTGTCTCAACAATCTTTAATTATATGCAAAAACTTTTTACAATGAAAGTACACTTTATTTTTCTTACATCAGATTCAATAAGCTTCTGTATTTAACTTGTTTAATTTAAATATAATTGATCTCTTATGACTTTGAGATCAGTCTTAAGAATTGTGTAATAAGTTATTATGATTTAAATTTAAATTATTAAAGACATTAAGATAATTCTTATTATGTATTTCTTAAAGACTTTATTCAATTCAATTAACTCATTAAATTAACTCATCAAAAGTAATTGCTTCAGTCTTTAAATACTTTCAGAGTTTAAATTAAATCTTTTACTTTAAACTCTGAGTGAACTGTCATTTCTGTTTATATTTAACTGATATAAATTAAAGAAGTTATACAATCTTTGTAAACTTCACTTTATATTGTCAAACTGATTTCATTTGTTTCAGTGTCTCATAATGATAACATTAATGTTTTATTTCATTAACATTTTCAAAGATCAATAAAAATGCTAAAAAGAAGTCATTTATATTTTAAAATTTAACATTTAACAGATTTTTTTCAGTTCAAAGTTGTTCTTCTTTTTAGAGTCATCATATTTTAATAATATCTTTTAAATAACTGACTGTAACAATAATCTTTGCTTTATTGCTCAGAAGTTAATTCATCAACATTTTATAAAATTAAAAGTAAGCTTTCATTTTAAGAACTTACATCTCTGTAGTATTTGCTTTTTAATTATTTTTATAAATAAATGATGTCTTCATCTTCAAAGAATTCTTAAACATCATTGTAAAAAAAGACATTATTATATTAAATATTTCTTAAGTCTCTGAAGCTGCACTAGATAGAGATGTGATCTCAGACATAAAGCTAAAAATTAATTAATTAATATAAATATTTTTTAATTAAGTTTAAAGAAATGCAATTTAACTTATTATTGTCTTGTAATCAGCTCAAAAAGCTGTTTTTAACATTCTTAACTGACTGATAATAATGAGTTTATCTATCATCATAGAAATAGAATTGAGCTCTATACTGAAAGATTATAAATAATTAAAAATATTAATTAATAAATCAATTCTAATTCAGTTTAAATTGCTGTCAGACATGTTACAATATAAGAAAAATAAATCTTTTCTTTATATAATATAACATAAAAATTTATCTCTTTATTCTGTAGTCTCAATGATGAAGTAATGATGAGTATTGAAGAGAAAGTGAACACATAGTTTATGCATTACTGTATTAGAACTTTTACAATTAAAATATAAATTAAATCAGTTCAGACTGAAGCTTAAGTCTCAAAGTTACTTGAAAGTATGTCTTAAATCTTTAATGTTATTAGATGTAAATCAGTTTGTAGAAAGTTGTTTCTATTTGTTTATGCTATGTAGAGTATATATAGAAAATGATGACTAAGACATAAATAGGGGTGCTTAGTAAGAGATGAGTAAGCAATGATATCACATGTAGACTCAAGATCAGTCATTATGAACCTAAGTTATCTTGATTAGTGGTAGCTTAGCGCCTGCGCTATCTGTTACCCCACAGACGTCGTGCATCAAAGTCAATGGAAGAACAGAGTTGCCAAATATCAATGTACAACTCTCAGGCAATACTATGAGGATAAATCTAAATACACATATCTAAACATTCAACTGCAAATGCTCCGAACTTTCGGTCCTCCACGGGGCCGAGTGGAGGCGCACAAGTCTGATGTGTTTCGATTGAGGCTCAAGTCACATGCAAGTGTTTCTGAGTCAGCATAGCACCTTGATAACAGCCGAGTATGGGTTTGATTATTGGGGGCCGGCGACGACTCTCACCTCCACGTGGTGCCGGCTGGGAACCTGTGAATACTGTTGCTCCAAGTATTTGCAGAGCTAAGAAGAGTCAACACCAGCCAGCGCTGTCCGCAGGTTGGGGCTACG
>JAABUY010000899.1_pt1 | contig 45094 bp, 37 predicted proteins | sample 5560271 | NCBI WGS metagenome assembly JAABUY01 (sample SAMN10711886, study PRJNA513374) | rock metagenome | isolation source: Antarctica rocks | place: Antarctica: Victoria Land, University Valley
GTATATCTTAAAAACATTGATTTTACATACAAATTTCAATGTTTTTCTCATTCATCAAGTACACACTGTGTACAACAGAACATCACAATTAATCTATAAATTCTGAATTGATAAAAATCTTGTTAAAGTAAAATTCTAAAACATTCTGAATTTTCAGAATTTTTAACTGCCTAGAGTTCTGAGTTCTATAGCACTGATAGTAATGAGTTTTGGTGGTAAACATGTCATTTGCGAAGACTTTTGACCTAGTACTGTATGTATAGTAAGCACTCATCTAATGGGCAACAATCATGTCGGACAAGCACGCGCGATTGCCATCAGAGACATTCTCGTTCACTCTTCTGAAGCCAGAGCCAAAGCCATCACTGCTGGGCCCAAGGCTTGGTACAGTTGCTTTGAAGAACAGGGCCACCTTGCAGACACCACACTATATTGCTTTGAGCTCTCGGGGAGCTGTACCTCATATCTCTCAAGATGTGATGAGGAAACATACCAACGTGAAAGGCATACACGTTGCTCTCGAAGACTGTGAGTTGATTTGTAAAGGCTATGTGAAAACCGTGTACTGACATGCCTGCTCCGCATTGGAGCCGGTAAGTTGTAGAAAAAGCACCGAGAGGGATCCCTCCTATCTACACCCTTCCAACTACATCGACCACTTCGCCACTTCGTGACTTTATAGCTTTGCAACATGACGCTCTACTCGTGCTGGCCCCGCGACGGAGCCCCCCGGTGCCATGTCCAACGTCGAATACGGACTCCGCCATTTCGATACTGACATCTGTCGGGTTCCGTCAGCTGGGGTCCGAGGACTATGTGGATGCTATGCGAAAGATTCGGCCAGACATAGTCCTTGGGATGGCCGATCTAGTCCTGGATCAGAAGGCAAGCTTGAAGCGGGTGGAGAAAATGGGAGATCGGACTGCTACTTGGACACAGGAGATGATGACAGGAATTGCGGATGTCGACGAGTCAAATCCAGAGGCCCGTCAACCTGCACTCTTTGCGCCGATCTTGCCTGTGGAGAAGGAACTGCAGTCGCTGTATCTGGACCAGCTACAAGACGAGTGGGAAAGCCAGGTGCAGGGCTTGGTTGTTTACAACCCGTCGTCTGTTTCGATAGTACCGGAGAGTTTGTCTGCTTTGCCTCGTGCTTCCCTGGATGAGCCCAGTAATCCGGAAGAGGTCCTCCGAAGTGTCTCTTTAGGTGTTGATATTCTCACGATTCCTTTCATCGGTGCAGCCACCGATGCTGGGACTGCACAGTACGCCACTGACCTCTCTCCTCTGCGCGGGGGATGCCCGTGCTATACCTGTTCGAAGCATCATCGAGCATACGTTCAGCACCTGCTCTCGGCAAAGGAGATGCTTGGTTGGGTTTTGCTACAGATACATAACCATCAAGTCCTTGACGACTTCTTCGCTGGCATCCGAAGCAGTATTGGCAAAGGCACGTACGAAAAGGATACGGAGAGGTTTGAGAGGGTATATGAGAGACAGCTGCCAGAGAGAACTGGGCAGGGGCCTAGGTATGTCTTCTTTCGAGGAATTTTTCGTAAAAAAACACTGACAGTCAAACAGGGTCAGGGGTTATCAATTCAAGTCCAGTGGGCCTGGTGAACCCAGAAAGAATCAGCTAGCATACCACAATCTCAACGATGGAACAGAGAAGCTCGCGGACGTGCCTCTGCCCAGTCCATTTGCTGGTGCTAGTAGCCTGGAAGAGAGAGAATTTGCGGAGCTGGCAGATTAGAGCACCGGCAACGAGACCGCACGAAGCATCCAAGTCATTGCAATGACAAACGGCTGAGTGGTATTTGCATAAAATCTATAGCTTCGCCAACATCATGTATGTTTCGCTACAGCCCTCAGCCCTCAAGTTCGGCTGGCTCTAACGGACCGCGTTAGGGCATGCATCCGACAAGATGGAGCACGAGAAGCTCACGTGGATGATCCATCAAACGCGTCCCTATCATCACTTGGCCTTCGAAGGACGACTCTGAATTACTCCTGTCGGTCTCGCGTCGTGTAACATCACCGACTCGCTGTGTGAGCTCAGCGTTCTCGGGATCAGGGGCTACGTCGAACGATCTGTCAGCGGCTGTGCATTCACTTGCAGCTAGGGAGGGAGGCGTGGTACCTCTTTCTCTGGACCGGCGGCGACCATCTAGCCAAGCTAGAACGCCAACGATGGTCGTGATGATCCCAAAAACAATGGCCACAGCGGTCTCGTTCGATATGGACGTCATCGTGATAGGATGGAGTTTTTCCTTATGGATAAATCTTCCGTCTAGAGATATCTGGAATGGGTCCAGCTATTACACGGTAGAAAAGGGCGGTCATGTCGGGTCTTATAAGTTCCATTGCGTTGCGATGGGCATGTTTCTGACGCTGAGGCCACAGGCATAAGGTAATGCCGCATTTAGTAGCGTGAAAAATAGGATTCAACGATTGGTTGGCTTTCGGGACCGAGTAGTCAGCTTAAAGTACAAGGTGGGTGTGTGCAACGCCTGGACGATCTAACGCCGCCTTGACCCTAATGGTAAGTCCTGCCTACCTGCGCCATCACCTCGTCTCGCCGTGCCATGCCATGCCATGCCATGCCATGCCATGCCATGCCATGCATAGCTCGGTCGGCTCACCGGTTCTGCCTAAGCATCAGGATGCGAAGGAAAGGCGGCGACGGAAAGCTAACGTAAGCGGACGTGGAACGAACAGTAACCGTTTAGCCTCCCAAGTTTCATGGTGACCTGGACACTCTAACTGTCTAACTTACAGGGTACGTGATAAGGCTAGGCTTGGTCCAACGACAGTCAGTTGAGCTCTGTGCAGTTGAGCCATCCCCCGAACGAACCAAGCTTCCTTGAACCCTGTCTGGAGCTGAGAATGGGACGGCGGCCACGGAAAGCGTCTACGAAGTACTACATCCGTCCCCAGCTCACAATTGCCCCAAAAGCCTACCCAAGTCCTGTGCTTCGACGTCCAAACCACTTCGGTATGCTACTCATACCCTCGCCCACCAATCACCCGACCTACCTACAGTTCTGTACCTCCCTCCGTCATCTGTTGGGTCATGACACGGGAAGCTCCTACACACATCCACGTCATGGCGCAATACATTACCTAGGTAGAGCCTCGACAGCCATTGTCCATCCTTGCCCGCGCATGCCAAATCGCTCAGGCGTGGTGGGATTTTCTCGAGCCAGGGTCTAAGGTCGTCGCCCATGCTTGTGGCCGCTGCCTCTGCTGCTGCTGCTGCCGCCGCCGCTGCGCTCGCCGTGTCTTTTGGGTGGGGTACTTCCTTCCGAGCCATGTTCCGAGGCACGGCAATCTTGTTGGCCGGCCGCCGCTTGACGCCGGCTGGCGCTGTGCCTTGCGAGACGTCCGCAAACTTAGCATATCTCACGTCAGAAGCATGTCCTTGAACAATGTTCAAACCTGACTTGCAAGGCTTTCAGGAGAGGAGAGGTTTTATTTCACGTTACATCTAGATTTCCGACAGGGAAGTCAATGATTTAAACCAATCAGTGTTCTGCCATGAATGGTTCCATTGGATTTTACTCACCTCGTTAAGGACTGCGTCCACCTTGATCTTACCATGATGCACCGAGTAGCTCTTCAGATCACTTCTACTGATCGATTGCAATATTGGTACTGCAGCCTACTCCGGTCTATCTTACACCTCAGCAGGGAGCCAGACACAGGCGCGATCTTATCCCAGATACGACCGCTTTCGGCCTCTTTGGTTCCCAGCTCGCGGTGGCTCCCCATCCCTGCATGCTGGTCAGCCAGAAGAGGCAGAACGGCAAAGATAACGGTTCTCCCACGACATGGCCTCACTCCGTTGTAACCTTCCGGAAGCTTTGCTATCGGCTGCCAAGTGCTTCGGAGAGACTCCAGAAGACGTAGATACTTTCGCGCCTAGCGCGACGTCACCCTGCATATGAAACTAGATTGTTCTTCGCTCGCTTTCTATCAAAATGGCGAGCGAGCAAATGATTGACACCATGATATGCCGCTGCAAAGAGGGTAGGTGACATTGCCTCCCAACCTTCAGCAGTACCCAAACTTGAAATCCATTTCAACACCATCCAGCCATGCATGGGACAAGACGCTACACTGCCAAACCCCCTCTAATCCTCACTCAACAACGGCCACAGACTTCCGGGCTCGACGTAAGCATGGTGGATGACATTGACAAGCCAGTACGCCTTCCTGCATCGCTCCAACAACCTGCTCGTTTCGCTCCTGGGCGCGTACACGCGCTGCCATTCCCTCCAGATGCCGAACGCCTCTTCCATCCACGCTCTGAAGGAGACTTCTTCGATGATGGTGGGGGTGATGATCTCCTTCCCCGGGAACGCGCCCCACGTTACTGCGTTGACGGCTCCTTCGCCGTTCTGCCAGTTGGACGAGGATTCGAACCCTCCTGCCGCGTTTCCGGCATAAAAGCTGACTTCTCCGCGGCCCGTGAGCTTCTTCTTCAGTGCCTCCCAGTCTGAAGCGGGGACGAAGAGCTCGACAAAGGCTTTCTGGAATACGAAGCCGCCGCTGGGTCCCCAGCCGAATATCCTATCGTCACTCTTCACCCCGTTGACGGCGGGCTGACTCGCGACTGTCCACCAGCCTTTCCTGATTAAGCTTAACAGCTCTGTGCGGATACTCGATGTTTCCTCGTTCAGGCCATCTTCGCTCCATGGTATAGCTTCAAGGTTTCCCTCCATATGCCGCGTGAAAATGTTCGAGATGTCTTCGGTCGTCTTCGGCGTGCCCCACAACTGCCTGGCCTGAGATATGCTTGCATGCAGGGAAACACCGTACCCATCGATTTCACCGTACGCGGGGGACCTCGCGTCACCCCAACGGCCGTTAGGGAAATCGTCCCAGGTTGCTTCTCTACCCAACGCTCCTTCGCCTTCAGATATTGCCAGAGTGTTGGCGCGGGAGTTGATCTTCTCTTTGGGTACACCGACCTCATCCGCAAGAGCTTCGTAAGAGGTAGTACTCGAAGCGGACTCGACGTCGACAACAACACGATTCCGAGGTCCGGAGTTGACAGAAGAAAGACGACGCCGGTCTTTGCGGGGAATGTCGTCAACTGCGTCCCCGATATTCACTCCATTACTGAGTGCTGGACCCTCTCCACTCACGATTGCGCTACCCTCGTACCCATTGCTGATCGGCGTGCTTGGACCGATGAGCTGGCACCTCTCAAGCACGAACGTGACCGCTTTCTCTAGATTTAGAGTGTAAAAGTGAAAGCCTCTTGGTGTTCTGGAGTCCACCGACTTGATACTTTGGACAATCTCACTGACAATGTCAACACCGACTCTCTTGACAGCCTCATCGTCGCCTTTGATCGGTTCCAGCCTTTGCAGTACATCTGGCGGAAGCTTAGCGTGAGAAAGCTTCGTTGTCCGTCTCAGAATTTGGTAGCTTTGTATCGGCATTAAGCCCGGTATAATCGGTATATCCTTGAAAACCCCACTCGGGTGGCTCCGCAACGTAGTCTCGAATGCGTTATAGGCATCGACATCGTAGAACAACTGCGTCATAAGAAAGTCCGCTCCGGCCCTCGTCTTCTCCACCAAATATGGAATATCGACCGCCGGGTCTTGATTCTGCGGATATGACTCGTCGGCATGGCCCTCCGGATACGCCGCCACCCCAATGCAGAAATAGTCGCCGTGCACTCTTCGTATATACCTGACGAGATCGACCGCCCACGTGAATTCCTCATTACTGTCGCCTCCCTCCGCGGGCGTATCGTCATCCCTATACTCCTCCGACCTCGGCGGATCGCCCCGCAGCGCCAAGATGTTCCTGATCCCCAGCGCCTTCGCCTCGCCCAGTGCGTCGTCGATCAGCGATCGGTTCATGTTCGTGCATGTCAGGTGCAAGCACGTCGTGAGCCCCAGCTGTCGCTGACAGACCTCCGCGAGCTCGAGCGATTTGTTGGCTGTACTGCCACCGGCGCCCCATGTTACTGTGACGAAGAGTGGGCGGAGACCACGGGACATGCGCTCCAGCCGGGCTTGCAGGTTGGAAGAGCCCTAGGATGTCATGATAGTTAGTGAAACTCTTCCGTCAGCGTGGACGGGTGATTCCCGAGTATGTATACCATTTGAGTTTTAGGTGGAAAGAACTCCAAAGAGAAGTAGCTGGCGCCATCCGGTAGGGCTGCTAACTTGTCCGTGATCTTCTCCATATTTCTCGCACTGTGTTACAATCAACGGATGTGGTGAGTCGGAGAAAAGAGTCAACTCTGACTGATGCAACCGTATGATTGAAAGGTATGAGCTCTTCCTCACTGACTTCAGTCATTCATAGCTCAGCTGCTCGGAACGCTTTCGTTATCTCAGGTTTGTGCATCTTGCGCATTATTTTTGTTCTGACGTTGTTTATTTTACAGTAGCTTCGTAGGGCTGAAAGGAAGATGCAACTTTAAACGGAGATAGCGCGCCTAAGTTATTGGCGTCGACATCATGCATGTACAGGTCGTCCCTAACTCCACCAGATATGTGTACATGTCCACCAAAAATGTCGACCAATGTCCAGACAAACCAGATGTCAACCCTCGAAATACTCATACACGCGGAAGATCAAAATTTTTGCCGTGGGCTCCAATGTATTAAGTTCAGAAACATTCCCACTCGCCAAAGACGCACCATCTCGCAGTCCTATCAGCCAGCACCAGTCCTCTCCAAGTCCCTCTTTCCCCAATCTTGATAATAGTTTCCCATGCAGACCCATCACCCTCATCACCGTCAGCACCGCCATGGCAGTGCTGCCTGTTCGCGCGCATCAGTCTCAGGATCTTGCCGCTTGGAGCTTGGATGGCGAGTTTCGCAGGTTTTTGCTGACTCTGTCCCGGAACGTTTGAAGCCGAAGAGCCTGAATTTGAACCGGAAGCGGAAGTTGATAACATACTCATCGCTGAGCTGGGACGAGCGAAGGGGAGAGGCGATGTCGAGCCATCGCTGGCTGTCACTAGAGGGAGAGACGAGGGGTGCTGGCGGACCGTGAAAACGAAAGTGTTGTTCACTGCTAACCGGGCACATTGCGGCTGTGCAACGTATAGATCGTGGCGCTGAGCGTGAGGAGTAGGATGACGGAGGAAGAAATCATACGGAGGGTTGTTGCCAGTATGGATGATGGGAAGGGCGAACGCCAAAGGATGTGGATTGTCCTTGATCGAGTGCATCAGACCTCTGGTGCCGGCGTAGATTTTCAACGTTCCGTGACCTTCATCACTCGGTAGTAGGGCCTTGACCGTGTAAATCTTTTGGCCCCCGATCCATTCGGGCTGTGCAAGAGCCCTCTTCTTAACTATATCCCCATTCTCAAAATAGTCTCCGTCGGAGTCTCGATCGAAGGCCCTGGCTTCGACCTCTGCCACGCATTCCACATCTGGTGGGACCGTGAACTGAATCTGTACAAGCTCGAGCTTTTCAATCCTCAACAGGCTTGTGTCGTAGTCGACCATCTGCAGACCAATCTTGAAATACGCTGGACAGGCACAAGGGAGAGCCATCAGAACCTCGTGTGCAATCGGTGGGCACATGTGCTGTTGCTCGGGATATAGTGGTATGTGTGTATAGCAAATTTCCATTGGCCTTGCAAGGAACCACCAGCTTTCCGCTGCCTGTGCTCCGACACTTGAATACTGACTTCGACGTGGATTTGTTGGGCTGGCCAGCGAGCAGTCCATGATTCGCCATTCACCATCTACGACGACAGCATTCCACCAGTGGTTGGGTCTCGCGGTACTGTCAAGCTCGAGTACCTCCCCTGGAGCTTTGAGATAGCCCCTCACCACCTCCGCGTGCAGTCCCATTGCGCCGCACATCTCCATTACCAACACCGCAACCTCTTCCGCGCATCCTCTCTTTGTCTGAATGACCCGTCTAGAATCCACTTCCCCTTCAAAGTCGTCCTCCCATACTACTTTCTCAGCTACCCATGTGAAGATTGCTCTAAGTCGCTGCACTTCGCTTCTGTAAGGTCTGCAGACGTAGCCTTGAGCCAAGCTCGTCGGATTCGTCATAGGAGGGAAGCTGTTGACGAATCTTGCACTCTTATCCACAAGCGCCAGATTCGCGGATTGGAAATCGGTTGGATGTTCGACCGGCAGCCCGTCGCTGCCTTCGTCACCTTGTACGGCGTCCAACAACTCATCCACGGGGCTGATAACTGGATAATCCATCATTTGACATCTTTCTGCTCTTTCCACGCGCTCGTTGCGACTAAGTGAATTCGACCGATTCACGTCACGGCGGACTTGCACCCAGTCAACGACTCCATCGCCGCCAAGATCCATGTCGCGCGCGGCCTTTCCGCCAGCTATTCCGGTCATACCATTCGGCAGCAAGCCTTTCGTTGGAGATGGTGACTGCCCACCTTGACTCACGGCGATACTGCTCCTGGCGCTCGCAGCACCTGTTTTTGCCGACTCGATCATCTTCTTGAAGAAGCCCGTCTTCTTCGCTTTCGGCGTTGCCAACCCTCCAAAGATGGCCGCCGACTCCGCTACACTTCCACTCCATTCTGCCCGTGGTGGCCCGCCTTGTCGGGAATCACTGCTCGAATTATAGGTGATACCAGTCAGCGGAGTTTCTGGCCTGCCATTTTCGATAGCTCTTTTATCTATACCCCAAAATCCGCTGGGTCTGGTGTCCATCACACTCGTTGGCCGATTATAGCTCGCGACGTCTTTCCTCCTTGCCAAGCTTCCCGCGCTCGTGGCACTGAAGCCTCCTATAGAATGCCCGCTCATGATGCTTCGACTAGTTATATTTGTATTTGTACTGCTGTCTGTAGTCGTACTTTGCACCCCACTGGAACTATTAGTAGCACTTGATTTTGTTGTAAATGTTCGTCCAAGCACCTCTCGCCCAAGCTCGTAAGCAGATTTGCGATTCCTCAATTTCCTATCTGAACCCGTACTTCCAGATACCGCAGTTCCCCTTGTAAAGGACGACTGCGGTTTAGGCTGGTAAGGCGAATTCTTCGGTGGAGGAGCTGGTGGGGGACCCATCGCGTCTTCCGGCAAGTGAAGCTCGTCCGGATCGGAATGATTATTAGCTTGCATGCTTCGTAACCTGTTCTCCATGCGCTGGACATAGTCGTTCAGCTGGGGTATATCCTCTTGGCAATGCTGAGAAGACAGGTTCTGGCTGTCGTGGACGAAGTCATTATCGTAGTCCTCGTCAAAGTTTTCATTACCAATACCCAGTGATGTTCGGGGCCGTCGCTGTGTCTTCAAAGGTGTTTTGTTGAATTCACCAAATGCTTCAGGCGACCAGGGGTTGAGTGGCGATCTCGAACGGATCGGGGATGGAGCGTTATGACTTGCGCCCATACCTTGCAGCGAAGACATGACGTCATCCATAGCATCTCGTAAAGGCGACGGAGTATGGCCCGTATTACGTGGAGTTGTTGGCACCGGCGAAGGTCCTCTGGAGATTGTGGGATAACGATCATTCATTGAAGGCGTGGGTGAGGGTGTCCTGCGCACAGGAGCATTGTAGGCGATCCGATGTGGTGGCGGAGCAGGAGGTGGAGGGGAGGAGCCGAGGTCTGGGAGATATTCTCCAGGGGGGACCGGTGATGGGCCCCGTGCGTAAGGACGATATGACACAGAAGGCGCAGGGGAGATATCACGTTTTGCGCGATGGCTGTGACTGCGTGAGGAGGTCGAATGTGAAGGTTGTTGGAGTTGGCTTGATTGTCTGCTTGGCATCGGTGAGGTGCCTCTCGATTTTGCTTCAAGTTCCCTGGCAGTAGCGGCGGGGTTTGGAGATACCGCTCGCGAATAGGCCTGGAATGGTTTGCGAAAGGTGGTCTTGGATTTTTGCGGTGAGTGGTTCGGACCTGCAGCTTGAGAGAGGCTACCTCCACCATTTGTTGGCGGCATCGGACTTGTGGCCCTGCTTGTAGGCTGGAAGCCGTCACCGAGCACTTGTACGAAGTTCGAGGGGAAGAGCCCCATCATCCGCTTATCTCGCCGCAACCTCCCCATCCACCAGGATCCGTCTCCCGCATTGAGGCATTCGATCAGATCACCCTCTATAAATCCAAGATCACGCTTCGTCTCTCCTCCCCATGAGTAAACTGCCCTGCACCAACAAGGAAATCGCGTCGGCAGACCTGGCGGAGCCATTGACGCCATCGCGACTTTTGAGCAATGGCGGATGCTTTGTGACAGCCACCCGACGTTTTGTATTTGTTTGGTGCGAGTATCTCGGTGGGTTTACCTAGATGATGTAGGGAGTGTCAGATTTTGGCAGGTCCGTCGCGTGAGCGCATTGGCCGTGTGAAACTAGCATACGCAATGAGTTGTCTGCAATTGGGGCGTCCAGAAGCTGCTCAAGATGTCTGAAGACTGTGTGTGCAACTTTGAAATTGTAGTTCTTATAACGGAAAATCCCACAAAAACAAGCGTTGACAGTTGCCGAGATGTTACTGGTCGAGAGCGTTGGTTTGTTTGTTTCTAAGAATAGTCTGTCATTAGTGCGGCTCGGTTAGCGTCATTTAACTCCCGCCATGTACTTCGTACCTTCGCACCTAAATCAAGCACCAGAGTCTTACCAGGTCCATACGATCAGAGATCTCCAAACATCTCTTCTTCCAATTGACCAACATGCCTCGACCAGTGTTTGATATCTTCAAGGTTCAAGTCACCAGACTCTGACACATATGCATCGATATGTCGCGCCGGGACCCATTCGAAGTAAACGTTCCTGACCTTGACAGCCGCCATCCATTGCTCAGACGTCGGCTGAGCTTCACATTCTCTCGGGGATGGCCAATGCGCTGTTAATTCTGAAATGTCGTTGTCCTCTTCCTTGTGGTTTTCCATCTTCCCTGGAGCCGCGACCTTATCAAGCTCGGACACTACCACAACCCTCGCCTTTGGAGAAACCTCCCTGGCACAAAGTACAGCGGCAAGACTGCCCGTCTTGTTGCTGACATCGCCATCCTCCGATATCCGATCAGCTCCAAGCAGCACGATATCCGTGTCTTTCCCAATAACCCCGACACTAGCGTCCGAGGCAATTTCGACTGCCAATCTATCACCCATGCCTAGCTTTTCCAGATCTAGCAGCAGGGATCTCACAAACGCCACTCCTTCGAACATCGGCCGTGATTCTAGAACCTTGAGCCGTAGGTGTCGACCAGTATCACTAGACATTGCCGCAATTAAGCAAGCCCTGATGGTGGAAGACGACGACAACGTCAGGATCGCAACCGGTCCCTCTCCTGGGAAGTGGTTATTCAACCACGACTGGAACTGCGCAGCGATGCGCTCACTATTGTGCCGCCGATTCAACGAGGCTTCTTCTAGTCTCCTCAGCGCCCTTCTCTTCACCTCCCCGAGACTCCCTCCTATATCGACCTCCTGCTGCACCGCCTTGAGAGCGCCACAAACAGCAACGGTGATTGCGGCACCCATGCTCTTCCTGACCACTTTTAGATGCCATCCTATCATTTTTAGCCCTTGCCACCATGCCGCCAAGGCCTCCTTATTCTCCGCTTCCATCTCTTTGGTAGACCTGATCCCAAGCACGTCTCCTTCTCTTACAGCTTTAGTCATAACCTCGACCGCCTTGCCTGCCAAAACACTAGCCCCATTCACATGATCGTTCCTCAACTCCTGCAAGCCCTCCGCCACCACTCGCCCAACCAGTACCCTCCCCAGGCTTATACTCAGATGCGGCACCGTATCACGCTCGTCCACTTCTTCTGGTCGCACAAAGTCGTATGTCGTATGCTCCCAATCAATTACAATCTCATACTTGCCCTTTCCCCCCTCCACCAACATGAAAGCGAACGGGAAGATAGTCCATTCCGTATTCAATTCCTCGTCCACAATCGAGTACGATTTTCCCGCTCTTAACAACGTGATATCCGCAGACGTGAGCGTCGTCTCCTCTTCAATCTCGCGTCTTGCAGCCGCAAGTGGTTCGCTATCGGAAATCTCAATCGAGCCGGAGCAGGCGGCCCATTTGTTCCTGAATCCACGTAGAGTGTGTTAGTGTGACTGTGCTTATATCTCACCTGAAATGCAGCCCCGGACGCTGCATGACGATGACTTGCAACTTGGAGAGAAGGCCGGCGGACTTGTATGATCTGACACGGTCACTTCTCTTGAAAATGCTGACCCGGAAAGTATCCATACCTTCCTGCCCGTAGCATAGAAAGGAGGAGACCACGGAGCGCTGCAATCGGGAGGGTTTGGTTGCGTTGCCCGCCATTGTTAGGAGAGGTCTACGGATAATGCGGACGGATGGTGTAAATAAACAAGAGAAGAAAGAGTAGTAGCGGGTCATATAATCACCTTTTTAGGTAATGGGTTGTGGTGTTCTCATTTGCGGCAGGAAGTGACCTGCGAGTAGGGTAGGTTTCCGCTTGAGGAAACTACGATGGGAGAATATATCGGACTCAAACATCGCCAAATCGGCCCTATGGCTTCAAAATGATATAGTAAGGTGACCTTATGTACTTCCCAGAATGCGCCGCTGCTGAGTGAAGAAGTCAAGATAATCGTACATCCTTCTCCCCATTTACCCTCCACCTGCCCTCTTCCAGTGCTCCCGCACCAGGCCCATCACCGAATGTCCAGTACTGCGCCCCGAGGTAGATATCACACGCGAATTGAAATATACCGCATAGTTTGAAAGCCCAAGGCACACTCTGGCCATCCGAAAAGAAGAAGAAACCCATCTTCATAACATCGCCAAATAACCAGTTTCCCAGGACGCTGACTCTGAACCCCTTACACGACTTGGCCCGGTGATTGGCGAGCATTTGCGGGATGGGCAGGGTAGCTTCGATGGCAAGCCCCAGGTAGCCGATGAAGGCTTGATATTGAGGCATGATGCCAATGAAGATTTGGAGAAAGACGAGTGTTGCGGTGAACCACGTGAGAAATTCCCAGTAACTGTAAGGACATTCAACATCCATGTCAGCTTCTCCGCACTAGTCCGCCCGCACAGTTCAAGCGTAGCGGGGTTGCACTGACGGTTTCTGCGACCTCCACTGCCAGAAATTCCAGGGTCTCTGCACACCCAACTCTCCTTCCCTAGCGCCCACAAACGGTATGCTCTCAACGTTAACCTTGGGGTTCGGCGGCGCTCGATGCTCCAGCGCGACCTTCAGCATGACGACCTGCACTCCGATCATGATGCAAGCTTGAATAAGCAGTGCGGAGTCAAAACGAGCACCGAACCAGTAGAAGACTTTGAGAAGGGATGCGGCGAGCATAATGAGTGGGATGTCGAGGGAGAAGCCGGCGGACGACTTGGTGCGGTGGATGCTATATATTTGGTCTGCGTAGGACGTCAAAGGCGAGACGATCAGACTTTGAATAAAACGGTCAGAACCGATTTGCCAGAATATAATCAACCTGAAGGGAGACAACATACAATACCGGGGCGACATAGCCCATGGCGAAAGAGAGGAGACCCATGTCCACGACTACCGCTGCAACGCAGCGCAATCTGGTCCAGGGACCCAAGTCGTAATGGACTGACTGCAGTGAACAGGATGTCGCTGGGGCAAAAACAGACAGAGGTCGTTTTGCGAGGTAATGGAACACGTAGTTCTTCAATTAACGGGACAGATCAACAAGGAAGAAATTTAATACCCGTTCCGACAAGCGATAGGGCTGAGCTCCCTACGCCAATCATACTAAAGAACCATAAGGTAGTAAGATATGAGTACCTTAAGGTACCTTAAGGCAACGAAGACATACAGGTACGAGAAAGCATTTTTGAGACCAAAAGTACTCCCAGCACGCCAATGTTTGTCAACGTCTTGCTCAGTGTCCAAGGAAGTCATCGTTGCTTCTGCTGAAGTAAATGTAATCGACCAATACGTCATATGCAAGACCTCGGCAGATCTGCCTAAAAAGCCCGATAAGATAAGCTCACCCAACAACGCGACAAGGTGGGGCACGACGCTCCACTCAAAGCAAGCACTGAAAGCTTATTGACGTCCACTTGCTCGACGATTATAGGTAGGAATCATGATACCTTGAAGAATCTACTACAATCGACAATGGGCTCTCGAAGCGCCTTCTTCTACGGTAACGGACCCTCCAATCCGTCACCAACCTAGGTAGTAGGAACGGGACTGACAAGCCTTCCAGGGACCCTAGTACGGCCCCTTAAAAGTTCAAGTCTACCTTTGCCTCAAGTCTCACACTCACACAACCCCTCAGATGGCCCCCGCAGTCCTCCACCGCGTCATCCACGGCAACCCCACCCCGCAGCCATGGCAAGCCTCCCTACTCACCATCCGCCCCGCCATCCTCCCCGACCACTGCCGCCACCGCGTGCGGAACTGCGACTACCCCGCCATCACGCCTGAAGCAGACAGCTCTGTGCGCGGGACGTTCGTGAGCGGCTTGACCGAGGGCGATATATGGCGGTTGGATATCTTCGAGGGGGATGAGTACGCGCGGCGGAAAGTGCGGTTGCGCGTGTTGAGTGATGCGGGGGAGGAGTTCGATGAGGCCGAGACGTATGTCTGGGTGGCGGGGAGGGAGAAGTTGGAGGGTGGGGAGTGGGATTTCGAGGCGTTTCGGAGGGAGAAGATGGGGGCTTGGGTGGGGGGTGGGGATGGGGCTGATGGAGGGTTTGCTGGTAGGTGGACTTGGTCCTCGCTTTCTCTCGTGCGATGGCGTGGAGGATGTTGTGTTGCGGGCGAGGAGAGAACTTGGACTGACGTGGTGACAGAGGTGGACAAGGCGGTAAGGGCAGCCAAGCCTGATCCGACTGGCGGGAGAGGTGTCAATGGCACGATCAGCACTCAGCTTGAAGGCGCAAGAGGCAGGGAGGCTTTGGAGAGCGCCGTTTAACTTGAGGGGTTCTTCCAATTATGAGAAACACTGGCTTTGACGCACATACGGAGTCGGCTTTGGTAAAGGTAGACCTTGGGTTGCCAGTAAAGACTTGATATTTTTATCCGTCTCTATTCGAGTCCTATATCCGATGCTAGATCAGCGACCTCTGGACGGCATGCAACGGTACTGTGCATTTGACCGAACCGTACTGATAATGTCTGAGGGATTTGCATCAACTGGGACTATCTACCTAGCCTATGCCAACAGCAACTCGCCGTATCCCTATCGTGCAGCACCAATCGTCCAGACAGCACGTCTGGAACAGCAGAGCAACATGTTCAGAGCAGTAGAGCAGACACCGGGCTATGCAAGTAATGAAAGAAAGAAAGACGCACGAACTCCAGGTGTTATGCAGTTCAAGCAAGAAAACGCCGGCAATTGAACGTCAAGAGCCTTCCCTCTATCGCCGAACATTGCAGCCGAATCCAGAACTAGAAAGACTATCCCGATAACGACGGCGACCTGTTGCAAGGCCAAGCTTCGCCAGCTTCATAACGAAGGTAAACGATATGCTTGCCCTGTTCTCTTCTTGACTGTCAGGACAGATTCAGGTAGGCAACTTCCCCACGAGGACAGGCTCGCTCGCGTGGCTTTGTTGAGGATGGTAAAGGACGAACCACTGTATCGCTGTCTCGGCTGATGATCATGACTTCCCTTAGAGTCGCTAAACCTCTAACATGTCGCCGTCGCCGAGTGTAGGGTTCCTGGACGGAATCTCAACCTTTTCAAGATATCTCTTCGGCGAAGGCGCAGTATGGCTCTCGGACGCCTGCTCCTTTCCGTCTTTTGACCGTCTGATAGGTCTCTTCAAATCTCGTGTTCCCGAAGTGCCTCTTGTTACAGGCTTTTCTCCAACATATATTGGAGAATCTTCATAGCTCGAAGCTCTAGGCGTCACGAAGTGCGCTGTATTTTCTCTGCAGCTTGAATTAAATGAGGGCTCGATCATTGGTAAATCCTTATTTGTTCCTACTTTAGATTGAAGTTCTTGATCGAGTGGAAAGGCGGACTCGAGAGCACTTTTCCGAGTTGCCTTTGAATCTTGCTTCGGACCTTCATCAGAATTTGGAAGAGGCATAGAAGGCGGAAGTTCCAAGCTTCCTGAACCTATGGCAGGCTTAGCGTGTCCTCTACCGATGTATTTTCCAGTCTTTTTGGCCGTTTCCTTCCTTTCAGCCTCTTGTTCTCTGTGAAGTTCTTGGATCTCAGTGCGAAGCTGATGACGCATATGACTTGGGTTCAAAGCTGGCCAGTCCACGTCTGCATCGAGCTCCCGTTGCAGGATCTTGTGAATGAGATCTTGCGGGTTTAGAACCAGCTTGTCCAGATAACCGAGGAGATAGAGTCCGCAGTCGCAGAAGTTATTTTGTAAGGGGATCCCTTTGGCGGTCATGCCCTTGATTGCGTCTTCTGGATATTCGAGTGCACGCTTCTCCTTACCCTCCTGGGCGAGGTAATCCTTGAGGATCCGGATTGTAGGTGAGTGTGACAATCCGAGCGAGTCAAGTGTAATGATGATGGGCCCTCCAGATTCGTACTTCTGAAGGCGAGCGGTCGATTTTCTCCGCCCCTTTTTGAGAATTGATGGGCTGTTGTCGTTTGAGAGCTGTGCTGTAGACGGTGAAGCTCCAGTTATCTCCAGATCGAATATTGTTGGATGTTCTAGGCTGCCGTCCTCTTTGCGCGACTCTTCGTTTGGACGATGACCAATCTCATCCTCGAGCATGGTATCTTCCGCCATGTCATGACTGTAAGGCTCCTGCCTTCCTTCAAGGTTCATTTCTGCAAAAGAGTTGCGCGTACCGTCCGCATCAATGTCATATATTGCTGCCTTGTTTTCGATGTCGTCCACAACTGAGCTGGAAGCGGCTCGAGAAGACAGACTAAGAGCCTTGTCGGACGATACACCGACTGCCGCTTGGGAATCGGTCTGATCTTCTGCTTCAAGTTTTCGATCCAATGCTGGTAGATTGCATATTATGGCCACATACCAGTGTGCGCTCTCGTTGATTGGGACTACAACATAATCGAACGCGAAGATATCTACTGTCCGGGTCCACTTTTGTACAGCCTCGTAGTTGACGCCCTTTTTGCCTCTTGGTGTGTTCGTGAGGCTGGCAAAGAAATAAGTATTGAAGAAGTAGATCTTTTGTGCCAGTCCACCATGCTTCTGCTCCAATTGATATTCGAGGTAGCGAAGATAGAAGCCCATGAGATTGTCATTCAGAAATTCCCCTTCGTCCAAGCGCTGGAGATCCTCAAATTCAACCGTAGCCTTCCTTTTCCCTGCTTGGGGAAATACCAGCGGCTTGGCCCAGGGGCTTCCTAGGCCGTGTAGCTTGGAGTACCGCTTCTCTAGCAGCGGCTCTGGGCTTGACTTTGTTGGTATTGGACTGTCACTAGCAAACTGTTGCACTTTTGACCGTGTCTGGTGCTGGTTCCTAATATGCGCCTGGTGGGTTTTGGAGCCAGCCTCCCGATCATGTCCCGCAGCGATTGTACGCTGCAACAGGGTTGAAGAATCGCGTGAACTCTGAGGATGATCTCCTAGGATACTCGTTCTTCCAAGCTTACACGTAGCATCAGCAGTGTCATTGCGTGAAGACCGTTGGCCATAGACCTCGGGTCCAGATCTAGTTGTCCCCGCCTTGGCTTTCTTAAGTCGCTCCTTAGCTTCAAGAAGCTGAATGTCGTCACCCATGTCGGTTTTGGGTTTGTTTTTGAATTGCAACTGTGGGTCATATTCTGATGCTCTCCTTTCAAAAACTTGGTCCATTTTATCACTGATTAGAAACCGTTAGCATGTGAGTTAAACAATGAGTTGTCAACAGCTCTGTGTAACGAACCTCTTCATTAACTTAACCTTGATACCTGGCGTCTTAGCCTGGAGCGCTTGTATAAACTCAACGGCGTTTTCGTGAGAACCGAGCTCGATATCGATCCAAGGGTTGAGATTGCCGGACCGCGAGACAAGCAGCCGCACTTTACAGCTGTCGTCATCACCTATCGTGATCCGTGTCACGCTTGTTGGCGTGATACGTAATTCAGGGTTCCCTTCAGATAAGTCCCTGCCTTCATGCATGACCACAAACTTTTCTTTCGTGGGATCGTAGGCTAAACCACAAGAGGTCCGGCCATGTAAATCTGCACTATCTGTTCGGAAGTTCACCAGATCTCCACCCCACTCTGTCGTTGGTCTGTAATTTCGAGGCGCCTCCTCAACTCTGTGGACTTTCCTAGACTGGCGTCTTGAGCTTATAAACTTGGTGCTGCGAATGTTACTCTCCGGCAAACCCAGCACTTGGTGTGGCGGTGTGCGAGGCCGAATGGTGATATCCTTCAACGGTTCACTACTGCGAAGCTGCGTATGCGCTGGGGAGGACTGTACCTCACATGAGTAAGAGCCGACCGTGGTACCGTTTTGCAGCTCATCGGCGCTATCTCCCATCAAAGAGTCACGGCGTCTCCCAACATCATCGACGAAGCTTGAGCGTAAATTAGGCTGCTCAGCTTGTTGAACAGCGGGCCGAGCATTTGAGCCTCTCATGCTGGACGATATCTTGGGTTTGTTGGCGTTCTGAAAATGTCTAGACTTCGGTCCTGTTTCGTATTTGTGAAGGGTATTTCTATGCTTCTCACCCGTAGAGGTACCACGGCTTTTGGTCTCTCTAGCAGTTCCTTGGTACGGCTGCTTTTGATTAGCCACTACTGGGTCGTCCGTACAGAGATCTATCGTAACTTGTGGTGTTACGCCTGGAGTTACTGTGGCCGGCTGAGACCTCCTTGGACGACGTCGGCGATTTTGGCGCGAATTCATAGTCTCCTCAGTCAGGCGGTACTCCGGAATACCTCCTCGACCGACCAAACCTCGGAGAATTTGAGAATTTGAGAAGACCTCTGAACCTAGGCTAAAATTTGATGAGTTGTAGTTGGTAACCGGAAGCGGAGGAAATCTCCGTGCTTTCCCGTTGTTGAACATGGATAACTCATCGTCATCGGCCATCCTGATTTGATACCGGGATTCGCTTTGGATCGCTGGAGCTGCTGTAGGACAATGCTTCTTCCGTGGGGAGCAATCTTCGTGTAAGTCAAACGGCTTGCCACTGTTCATGACGTTGTCACCAGAACTTGTCACAATATCTAGACTTTTCTGGGAGCCGCCTTGGTGGCCGCGTTTGAGACTGTTGCTGCCTTTCAAAGCCGCCGTCTTAAAATCGCGATTGATCGTCTGCCGGGTGGATCCACCAGATCCCAGAGTGTTGGTCGGTTGCGGGCCCCCTTTGACGATCTGCACCTTGTAAGCCATGATGTCTTGGATGTATGATTGACTGTGTCATACTCCTGGTGTCATCCTGCTATACCAAGCTGGGTTTTGTGGGCGGCTTATTGGAACCGCATCGGGATCCTTCCTTCAACATACAAGTTAGCTGACTGCGTTATTTCCTTGCCACAGACGAAACGAACCCGTAATCTCCAAGCAGTCTCCGCTCATCATCGCTCCTTTCCCGACGCCCTGTTACTGGTGGGTCATAGGCACGAGTGTTAGAAAAACTAATTCTGTGAGCCAGAGGAACGTCAATATGAAGGATTGTGTTATGTGCATACTCGCTCTTCACTCGGGATGTAAGACCGCTCTCGTTCCCAATCCGTAGCAGTGTTTGTGAAGTAAGAGAGTCGGAAGACCGTAAGTGAACCTAAGAATGGGAGCAATCAGTCGTGGAACTTACCGAATATCATTCACTTCCGAACAAGGACGTCCAAGTCTTATCACCTTCATCAATGGCTTATACTCAAGGACTTACCTGGTCAGGATCTTCAAAGGCTTCGCCTACGTTCTCCAGCTTACTGTTGTTGAGTCCCATTGCTGCCAAAATGCCCAGGCTTTCACCGGACATTCTTGTACTCCCCACATAGGCAGGCTATCGGCACATGGACACACGGAAGTTTGATAAAAAGTTGAAGCGTTGTTGGCGTGACCGATCAGGTTGGTTGGATGGGAGCAGAAACGGTGAAGAGCAGATTCGGTGGCAATCCCTCCATTGCTCAAGCTTCAAGATAGGATGTGATCTCGCGTTTTGGAGGGGCTTTTTGGATCACACATCAGCCCCCTTAAGCGGGTCATGACATGGGTCTTTCGAGTGACGTTCAACCACTGCCTATGATATGTATACAAACCACCTCCTTGCAACGCCTAAAATCAAGTGCGATGATAGATCTCCAGTTGGTGACAAGTACTAAGTCCTCCGCAACCAAGGGTGTCTGTCTGGGCTGCGTCTGATCATCATAGTATAGAGAGCAGTCAATTGGATTCAGGATACTCCTCCTGGCGATAACAGTATACTACAAAATAGTTTTGACAGACTCACTACAGCCTAAATGAGCCATCACTTCTATTTAAGCAGTCAATCATTAATGATGCAGAACAACTGACATCCGACGTGAATGTATGCTTCATTCGCTGCAAAACGTGTCCAAAAAGAAGATGTAGTAGTACAGTTGTGATTTTGAGCATCCACCGTTAACGCTTAGAATACAATCAAACAACAGATGCCGCTCCACATAGCAGTGCAGAGCCTCTTCCAGCCATTCGGGTAAGGAGCTTGTAGCAATGGTGCCTCCGCGCGCTATGATCCTGTGATCTTGCCGCGATCAGGCGTCGATTCATCATTATGATTTCCGCGCCGCTTATCGGAGTTGTGCTGATTATTGCCATTATTCTTCTCGTGTCGGGCGAGATCGATAGCAGAGCGTTGCGCTATGCTGTCATCGTGACTTTTCCAGACGATGTTCGTGTCCGGTGGAAAGGCCAGCAAACGCTTGATCGTCTCCCTTTGAAAACATAAGCATTATACTAAGGGGATATGACCTCATCAAACGTACCGAATCTTGATGTTCCTTCCGCCATCAATCCTTGTCCAGACACTCAAGACGTCCTCACTACTCCTTACACTCAGCACAGCTCCGCAGACCTCTTCACCAGCCTCGGCGAATTGGTCGCCAACAATCGCTAATAAGAGATCCTCCCAAAACCTGTCAGACACGCCTTTCTTCAATCTGATAATCCACTTGCCACCCTTCTTGTTCTCCTCGTCCTCCCAAACAGGACGAACGCGCTTCTTGAAGATGTGGTAGTCAGACACTGACGGCAAAGACGATGGCCGCTTCAGATGAGAGTATACAGTCCAGAATGCTTCGACGGTAGAAAATGATGCAAGGGGTATGGTAGACTTTTCATAGTCCGAGTATTTGGATGTTGGAGGCCTGTACCATACAATCCAGGTTGACTTCAGCGGATTCTCTGAAGTCGTACTTGGTGAACGGTTGGTAAGTGAGGACGTTGATCCCTTGGATGTAACACTCCTGTTCCCCGCGTCCTTGGCGCCTTCCTTGCCCGGCTTCTCAACAGCTGAAGCGGCTGATGCTACCGCCGAACCAAAGTCGACAGATGTGCCGGGCGTTTTCGGGGTCTTTGCTGAAGACCCGAAGGACGCAAAAGCTCCTGAGCCAAGACCGAATGCTGAAGAAGCGCCGGAGCTCGGGGAAGAGACATTGGTCGAGAGCGGGGATATTCCGCTGAATGCGTTCGATCTTCCCGGTGCAGAGTTGTCGCCGCCAAATCGCTTGGTAGATGTAAACGTTCGAGGGGACTCTATTCTATTGCTGCTGTTGGTGTCGGGATTGTTGGTAGAAATGTAAGGCTTGCTGGTACTGGGAGGAGATTGATTAGCGCTACACTACTTTCTTCATGGAGACTTACTTCGACCGACGTTGCCATATGGCATCCATAGAGGAGTCGTGATAACGAGTTGAATTTGAGTGTTGATATCGTTGGACACCTCAAAGCTTGGTATGATAAAAGAGTGAACAAGCGGCGAGGATGAGGGGAGCACCGAGTGTTTAAGTACTATTCTGCTTGGTCACTGATCAGGGCCCAAACGACGAGACTGTATTGTGTCCGGTAATTGATTTCTCGCGGAGAAGTAATGTGAATTGGGGTATGAGGGAGTGCAGAGCTGGTATGAAAGAGAGAAGCAGCTTAACTTCATGCTCTAAGTGACGGCCGCTCGAGGTAAGGGCGGCGTTGGATTACCTTATCCCTTCGCAGCTCCTCCCCGCTAAGCGGAATCTGATTGGCTGCCTTTAGCTTGATGTTAAGAGCTTGTTCATTTTCTTTTCCTTTTCCTTTTTCTCCAACAAGACCACCGACTCAAATCATCGCCAGCTTGACATAAAAAACTCCATCCAGCTGGCGATTCCGATGTGTGTGTCGAGAATACGATCAACCCACTCTTAAAACCGTTGTCTCGAGGGCCCCTTGTGCGGCTACCCATGATGTGGTGACGACCTGGACGTTGGGACATCTCTTGAAGGTCGGAAAAATCTTACCCCTAGACTTGAGGTACTAGAAGGCCATGATTAATGTTAGTACCTTCTTCGTCGTTTCATCTGTTGCTTCCCATGAAGATAATCCAAAGCTCTGGTAAACCGATTGGCTCAGCCGCGTGTACACTCTTGCTTCGGCAATGGCGCTGGTTGAGCATGATGTGCAAGGCAAAGACTGATTTTACCTCGTTCAGACTTCGAGCTGTATCAGGTAGTTGTTGCATCTGCTGACCGCTCTGTCTAGAGGATATGAAATACTTACACGCTTGGGAGTGAACGGCTCAAAATACCGGTCGTCGGTGGTACTATCGGAATAGCAAAGCCACTCTCGATTCCTAAGGTGTCCAGTGCTACTCTATTCGTCACTACCTTAATGTATTGTATAGTTCAATGGATTGTCAAGCTAGCTGTTCTCATTGCGAAATGACCGGGTTGAAATGCAATTTACTGCTTCTGGTTCTAATGCAGAGGCGGCTCATGCGGCAGCAACATTTGCAGACCAACTTGGACATATCGTTTAATGAAATTCTTCGATTCTGCCATTCCGCTTCAGATGTTACTGTCGTTGATGCTTAATAGTCAATCTTTGCAGACCATTCTGCGAAGCATCCGTAGGGTTGCAGTACATCTAACTCCCTCCTCTCCATCCAACGATGGCACCACTCGCCCTCTCCTGTTCCAGTCTGCTCTTACAATCGCCGCAGACCTCTCTCAGGCAAACGGGAATAGCACATTTCCAGAGGTGTTCCTTGATCCTTGCTCTGCATATCATGCAAGAAACCTTCAGATCCTCCTGTTTATGCGTGCTCTGCTGACTCGGAGGTACCAGGCGTTGATCCCGACGCTTGAGAGTAGTCGGGAGAGGCGATGATGCTCAAATAGATGGCCTGATATGAGACAGTGGTGCTTCGAAGCGGCAGTGGGCCGAGCTCCAAATTTGATTGAAGGAGGCAGCCGTGTTGTCATCGGTGATACTGAAGATGGCACTGCGCTACTGCCTTCGTCGAAGCCCTCCCTCAAGGACACTAGCTCGCGGTGTGACTGCAACTCCCTCGCTAGAAGCTCATCCCTTGTACTGTGCAAGTACTCCGGCAACATTCCATCGCTCGCGGGCTGCGCATGTTCGAAATCAGAACTTAAGTAGGTAGTGCCCGATGGATTCAGAATGGAAGACGACTGCTCCGGTTTGATCGGCTCATAGTACTCGGGGAACAGATCAGATAGCGGTGGCGACGACCTCCGTGCCGGAGGAAGTGCCCAATCACGCGTCGTGACCAAGTTTGAGGCTCTTGGGTTTGTCTTTGCAATATCTAATAGGGTATTCTCCTGGGCGCCTGAGCGCGACATGGCGTCGTGCATGGATTGTGGAGATAATAGAGAGGCTGTTGAAATGGGCGAGAGGGAATTGACTCACACCGTGGAAAATGTCGGTGACTGCTCTATTCACTGCTACTCCGATACAGCGACCTGTAACGCGTAACGAATTAGAGTGAGGGCTTACCGCACAGTGATAGGACAGATTGTGTTGACTTGATAGCACTCTGTTTGCAACATATATATGTGTTCTCAAATGATGAGCTCTCATTTGACAAGCCCTGAAACAAGGTCTGACATTGCACGACTTGAGCTTCTTGAATCTCAATGCATGGCCTGAGGCATCCGTCACGCTGCACGCGACGTAAACAGCCCGTTAAAAAGTCAACAGACATGACATATACAGAAGTAAATCCAAAGCTTCCTGTTTTCACTTTATCTCACTCAAGCCTGTGTAGCTAAGCTAGACCTCCCTACTTGATCTCAGGCCAGCCCTGTCATCCGGCCGGCACGTAGTGATGCACATGACATCCGGCGGTAATTGCTTACGCAAACAGCCAGGGTCGTTTCGTTGTTTTCACTACCACCAGGCCTGCTGTCCTGTGAAGGTATTTGTACGTCAGATAATACCATAGACCCGCCCTCTTTGGGTAGTCCTACCGCTCGTCGAGTTCGAACAACGGAGGGTGGGGCCGATGAACAAATACTGGCAGTTCTAGGACGCTTGGTTGTCAGAGAGAGCTAGGGAGAATGGAAGAGAGGAGTGGCAGAAAGTATGATGAACGGAGATATTGCTGGGTCAGACCCGCATTGAGCGGAAACATGGTTATGTGGTCGAGTCTCATTACAAGAGCATGCGCTGTGTAGATCAGGATGTACGCTCTGCATGGAACCCAGGTACGCTCAACCCATGCCAACCAGAGACGCATATGAAGCTTCGATAACCTGTACCACATTCATCAGTCGTATCACGTTAATCCATTGCTCCCAAGGTCACCCTGGGTAAATCGGTATCTCGCCGCTTTCGTTGTTGTCATCACTATCCTATTCACCGATCGCGCCCTTCACATCCTGCCCTAAACTCGCCCACCACTGACTCAAGCCCTTGGCGAAGCCTCGCTCCTCCGCGCCAATCTCAACAGGTGGTCCATTAATCTGCACACTCTGCCCCTTTTCAAATACCGCCCACGCACTGCAAGCCGTACTCACGAGTACGAACTCGTGCTTCTGGCTCTGCACTTTGAAGTTCCTGAGCAGGATTGCAGCGCCTTTCGAGACAACAGGAAGTGCTTCTTTGAACGGGCGGAATACCTGAACAGTTGTGAGGGAAGAGTTTGACGACGGGTCTATAATGTTCAGAGTCAGGTAGTAGTCTTTCGGGCCTGATTTTGACCGCTGCAGGTCCGTCGTCGAAGTAACGATTGCTAAGACGTCAATGGTAGAAGTGAAGTGGTCGTGCATTGTGGCTAGAGGGGAGAAGTACGAGAGCGGCGTTCGAAGACCTACCAGCGGTGGCGTGTTGCCGTTCGCAACGGTAGTCACCGTATCAGGTTCAAAGGTTTGGAAGCGCGATATACTGCTATTGTTCGGCTCCACAGCCGGATGAGAACGGTCCTGAGGTTCTGGGTCGAGACTCTGTTCGCTTTGACTGTCGCTTTCGTCATCCTCTTCGCTTGCCTCATATACTTGGCTGCTCCTTTTCAGAGTGAACCATGGGCTGATGACGTCCGGTACTGTACTCCTTCGACTACCCAAAACCCTTTCCAAGGGTACCAGACTTCTCAACTCTTTTCTCGGTAGTGTGCCGTCTTCCAGCCGATCTACTACTTCCAGTGATAGCTGACCAGCGCTGGTGGTTTGGGTGAGCTGTGGTGTCGGTAGGTCACGACCATAATATTGTAGTTCAATGGGAATACTTCGTTCCTCGTGCGTTAGCTGGGTCGCGTTCGGCGTAAGTAACTGAATCCCTCTTGGTGGATCAAGTCCGGCCTCTGTATTTTGATATTGAGGCGGAAATGGCGAATACAATGGGGGTGGCTGCTCGGAGCCTTCTTCGGGTAGGGTCGGATAGGTGATATACTCAAAAGTGTTGTCATTGTTCACGGATTGTGCGTTTGAGGAATCGAGATCAAACTCCGAAGGCCTTGACCCGTCCTCCGAAGATGAGCTTACGGCAAACGGACTCGAAAATACTTCGTCAATGTTCTGCTCTTCTGGGGAAGTCGCATCAGGTTGCGAGTTATCCTCAGAGTCGTCTGCAAGATCTATAATCTCAGGGCCCTGTGCGCTCAAGCGCTCGATGTTCTTGTTTTTTGCGTCTGTCCCGTTATATAAATGGTGTTGGGAAAGCGGATTCTCTTCTTCGTCGTCGCTTTCAGCCTCCCGTAATGGCTCTTCCTCAGAACTAGCTATTCCCAATGGCACATGCTCTGCCATACTCTCTATTCGACCACTGTCCCCTGAGGAGATTTCCTTGCTCGCAAAGCCTTCGAAATCCTCCGTACTTAATTCGTCATCATCTCCAATTTCACTTTCTGACGCGGAGCCCACAGATGACGACGGCTCAGGGCGCATGTTCTGCATCTGCAGAGAACTTCTTGCGTAAATATTCGGGATATCCAGTCTTTCTTGTACGAGGTCAGTTGGCATGAATGCTCCATCGGATGAATCTCGCTCTTTCTGGTGAAGAAAAATCAACCCGCCTGAGTTAGGGCTTCGTCCTTCTAACATCTGTCTTTGTTTAGATGGTGACGGCGATACAAGATGTAAGTAATTGTGACCCATATCTTGATCATCGCCAGTGCTTGGCCTAATTGCGTGATCGTCTTCATGGGGTACTGCGCTGATCGGGTCTGGCGTGCTTTGAGATTGAAACTCTCCGTCTAGCGTATCAGAATTGAGTTCGGATACTTGATCTTGACGCTCTTCATGGACGCTAGAGTCCATCGATAAGCGACTCATGATGGGTGGAATCAACGGCAGGCCTGTCGAAGCTGTGGGATGGAGGAGTGGTGAACTAGGAAGTACGGGAGCTTCCCTAACATCCTCGTCAAGGGATGGATTTGCGGTTTCGGTTTCTGCTGTCCGCATGGCTGTCGGTATTGGGTGAAGCGCGGACCCGTCAGAATTCGATGACTCTCCGTACATCGGTCTGGATTGCCCCTCGTAGATTGGCAAGTTTGAGCCTGAAAGGGGGCCTTCTACAGAAGACAGGTCCTGGGTTACGTCAATTGTCGTTCCTTCTCTTAAGTCTGTTGTCTCTAGCATGGCGTTTGTCCAAAGTATGGGTAATGATTGGTCTTCCACCAACTCCTGTCTTCTCACTGTCTCGGGTGAATATGTCCCTTCAAACGTCACAGGATGTGCTTTGGCCGCGGAATCCGCTAGCTCATTTGCGCCCCCTTCGATCAGATCTCCAATCGGGCGCGGTGGAGAATCAGCAGTTCCTCCGTCTATTGCTGGCTCAAGCCCTGCCTCTATTTCCACAGCTTCGCTTATCCATTGAACAGCCAAGTCTGAGTCTGCTCCATCATCTTGATCAGGCAGATCGGCGTATCTCCATTGTCCTGAGACTCTCCCAACCTTCGATCTCTTTGCAGGCTTATTTACACTTTCTTCGGCGTAGGCATCATAGAGGCTGTCAAAAAGGGAAACAGAGCTCGTCCGAGCCCGCTTGCGGAAGGCAGGGGACCGCCAAACGTTTGACTCTGAGTTCGCCATGAACCTGAAAGCTGGAGATGGTGCTGCAGTCCGCGAGTGTGGGGTACCTGAAGGGGTAACCGTAGTTGGCGTCGGCCCTGGACATAGGCTTGGATAGTCGACGTTCAGGTCTGCGAGTTGATGCGAGTCGCGTCTAATCTTGGACCCATGATCAGATTGCAACACTGGGTAATAAGATACCTAAAAATCACGATAGCATACCTGCATGGACAACTTTTCCCCGAAACTGAGCTTCCAATCAACCCCAGTCCCGGGCGTCCTCAGCCCCGCCTCCTCTCTCTCCCAACCCCCACTCTCCAAGCTCAGCACAACCTCATCACCAATGCATATTCCCGAGCTTGCAACTTCCTTAGCGCTAGAGCCATGGAACTCAACCCTCACTTGTCCCTTGTTCCGGCGTAAGCGAAAGTCTGGCTCGACTAAGAGTAGAGTGATGGACTTGTTCGACGCTGAGTAAGGCCATAGGAGGGCCACCACGGATCTTATTGCCTTCGCAGAGCTGCAGGATGGCTGAAGTTCCGCAATTGGTATGAACGAGTCCGACGCTGGAGCGGGCGCGCCTATGTCTTCGGCCATTGGGCAATGATTCGTTTGACAGCGTGGGTGCTGGCCGCGACTTCGATATTGGCAAAGACGCAATTAGTCCGCCATTGCCTCCGCCACTGGCGGATCGCGTTGTCGTACGGACTGTGTTGGGGTATTAGTGTGAGTTGTGTTTAAAGATGGGTACGGTAAGGTACCTTACTGAACTGTAGCTTGCATTAGCCAATGAGGACTCAATGGTTTCGAAGGGCTGAGTTGGCTTATTAATAGCACCATCAAGGTAAGGTACAGGTACCTGGTAGGTACAGGTACCTGGTAGGTACAGTACCTGAGGTACTCCGTAGATAAACGAAAGATCATTGGAGATCCCGCTTGCGCTCAGTACCTCGACGTTTCTCGCAGGTTGATGCTCATGCTTGCTTGTAACGTCTACTTCAACTGTGATGTGGAGATCGATGTAACTGCTTGAAAACACGAAGATTTTTGTCTTACATGAATAAGCAGCCGCTGGCCGGTATCAAAAGCTCTCTGCATTTCCTGCTGCGCGCTCACCTATGCACTTCGGCCTATTATGAGCACTGAGCTTAGATATGATGTTAAGAGCGTAGCCATCATTGGGGCGGGTCCTTCAGGCATCGCAACAGCCAAGTATGTGATTTCAGACAATATTATCTCTTTAGTGTTATTAATTGTCTTACTCTCGTCCAGGTACTTGCTCGCCGAGGAAGCTTTTGATAAGATAGACATCTTTGAGCAACGGAGTAATGTGGGTGGAGTGTGGAATTACACTCCAGATGCTCTAGTTAGCCCGACCAAGGTCCCACAGGTTGATCCGCATCAGCTTGTTGAAGAGCCTCAATGGTCAAGCAGTGGATCTAAGTATGCCACGGGGCTTTTCCCGAGAGGAAAGGTGACGTTCACGTCACCGATGTACGACGCCCTCGAAACAAATATTCCCAATTTTCTTATGCAGTTCTCGGACAAGCCATTTCCTAGAGATTCTCAATTGTTCCCGGGCCGCAAGGAGGTTGCGAAGTATCTGAGAGAGTACGCAGAAGAAGTCCAACATCTAGTCAATTTTCAAGTACAAGTACTGGATGTACGCCCGCAGAAATCGGCGTCTCGAGAGAAGTGGGCGGTGAAGACGAAAGAAATGCTGTCACAACATGAGAGCGAAGCTATATATGACGCTGTCATTGTTGCAAATGGACATTTTAACGTGCCCTATGTGCCTGATATTGAAGGCATTGCCAGATGGAACGAGCAAAACCCGGGTATCATCTCACATTCCCGGTCCTACCGTAGGCCAAATCTTTTGAAGGGCAAGAAAGTGGTTGTGGTAGGTAATGCCGCTTCCGGCTCAGATATTGGTGCACAGATCAGTACTGTCTGCAAGCTTCCGATCATCTTCTCGCAAAGATCCGTCTCTTACCTCTCGCCCGGGGCTCAAGCTTTCAAAGATGAAGCGCTCGAAATCGTTGAATTCCTACCATCGGCAAGCTATTCTCGTGCCGTACGCTTTGCCGATGGGCGGATCGAACAAGATATAGACGCCATTGTCTTCTGTACGGGCTACCTTTACTCGTACCCCTTTCTAGATTCGCTGACGCCTCTCGTCATTTCCGACGGGATGAGGGTGCAGCATGTTTACCGGCACATCTTCTACGAAGATCGTCCCACGTTGGCGTTCGTCGGTCTACCAGTGAAGATCATACCTTTCTTCGTTTCGGAAGCTCAAGCTGCAGTAATCTCCCGAGTGTGGTCAGGGCGTCTTGCACTCCCGAACAAGGAGGAGATGGAGGGGTGGGAACGCTCTGTGATCATGGAACGTGGCGCGGAGAGGGGCTTTCACATGCTTGGGTTTCCCCTGGATGTTGATTACTTGGATGAGTTGCGTGACTGGGCTTTGACAGCAGTGCCAAACCCAGCATTGGGCGGGAAAGATGGGAGGGGAAAGCTGCCGCCAAGGTGGGGTGAGAAAGAGCGGTGGGCGAGGGAGAGGTTTCTCGCAATCAAAAAAGCCTTTGCAGAGAGAGGTGAGAGCAGACACAGGATAAGGTCGATGGAGGAGCTGGACTTTGACTTTGAAGCTTGCAAGGGCGAGCTTGACGCCGTAAAGCGAAGTAGCCGGTTGTAAAGTTGTTGCCCTATCACTGAAGCCACTTATGTTCAGGTATTCATTATGGTATACCTTGTGTAGAGTAATCTCGTTTGTTGGAGGGGGAATGGAATGTTCAATAATATACCTGAAGAAGAAGGCAGTTGGCAATGAGCATTGGTTCCCGAGGTCCGTGAGCTCGCTTAGGTAGTCCGGCCTTATTGTGTCAGTGTAAATAATGTCAATAATTACCTTAACACCGGAAGGACCGATGATGATGATGCCAATGCGCGGAAGTGAATTCACTGCACAATGCAGCTTCTTGAATTGGCAATTGTGACCAAAGATTCAAAATACTGTATCATGGCCCGTTCTCTCATCTTCCATCCAACCGCCATCTCCTGGCTTGTTGTCTGCGCATGATGCCTTCACGCAAACGGAACCTTAGTCCAGACTTCAACACTCACATATCAACCAACTTGGGCTCAAGCCAAGAATCAGCGAAGAGACTTAGACTTGCGTCACATGCGCCTGGCAATCGAATTGGAGCAGGCATCCAGAAGCAGAAAAACAGTCGCGTGGTTAGCAAGCCAGAATATTACACGATCAAGTCCATCCTCAAGGAGAAAAGAGGCCGATATCTTATCGATTGGGAGGACGATCTCGGCACAGGGGAGCAGTTCAAGCCCACTTGGGTGAGAGCTCATTGTTACACCCCAGTCGTCACCTTACCCAATCACTCACCACCCAAAGTGCCAATTGAAATTACTTCAAGAAAGTGTTCGCGCCGCGTGCTAATCAATTGTGGCTTATTTTTAGGAACCCAAAGGCCACGCCAACGCCGAGGCCGTTGCAGATTGGCAGCGCAAGAGGAGCACCAAAAGAGGACCTGGCAAGAGGAGGATCGCGAACACAAACGTGTCCTCGACTCCTGCAGCGAGTAAATCAAGCAGCCCCGTAACGCGTCGTCGTAAGGGTAGGGACGTGGTCATCACATCTCCAACACAGTCTACCGCACCGCCTCAGGACTCGTCCCCGAGACCAGAAGCTTTAGAGATTGAGGATAGCCAGCCGATTCAACAGCCGGCTCCACCATCAGAGGGTCTGGCAGTTCAAGTCTCCCAGCATAGCAGTTTTGACCGGGACCAATACGTGCAGTTTCTCGCCTCCGGCTCGACTCAGGACTTATCATCGTCGCAACAACAACATCCGGATTCTGGTCTTGGAAGCTCTTCGCCTACTCAAGAGACATTTGCTCAGCGTGTCATTGATTACGAAGAGGTTGTAGTACCAGATTCGCAGTCGTTAGCGGAACCTCTGAAGTACACATCAACTTCAAGCAGATCAATTGAACATTCACACGCGAACTTATCATTCGACAGCCAACCTCCTACAGAGGAGGTCATTAACATCGCGACAGCAACCACACCGCTGACCCAGAACCCACAACCTGCGTATTACTATAACCAAGATAGCCCGTTGTTTTGTCCTTGTCCAGAAGAGGCATTCGATTCTTCAAGAGCCAAAGAAGCAGATAATCAGGTCGTGGACCTCGTTACAGGTTCGCCGGGATTACCAGACCCGCAAATTGCGCATCAAGACCACCGAAGTAGCCCCTCGTTTTCTCCCTGCGCTGAAGCGCCGTTCGAGAATTCAAGAGCGAAGGAAGGGGACATCCAGGCTGAGGATCTCGTCACAGAGTCACCAGGAGTATCAGATCTGCAAACTGCGTGTGACTACCACCGAAGTAGTCCCTTGGTAGGAGAACCGTTTGACACTTCAGGTGCCAAGGAAAGTGATAATTTGGTTGGTGGGGGGCTCCACAGACTTCCTGGTTCACCATCCGTAAGCTCCATTTTTGATGCTCGAAAAGACATCCCTCTTACGTCAATCGAATTTGACAAGCACGAACTGTCGAGCTCTCCGATACCGCCTGCACCGTCCCAACTGCTGGAGACCTTCGTAACCCAAGCACCTGGCCCGCCTTCCTCCTTATTCACAGACAACGACACAATGGCAGAAAGGGCCCAACCAGTCACGGGTGAACACATAGTACCCTCGTCTGCTTCTAGTCAATCTTCTGGAGCACGCATTCCACTACTCGAGAGGATCAAAGAGATGCGTGCAAGGTCAGCTGCAAGAAGCAAGGCAGAGAAAGAAGCGCGATTTGCGACGTACGATCCACGAGTGGTCGCTCTTCTAACCAAAAGGACTAACAACATTCCAAACCCCATTACTCGAGCTTCCCAAGAGAATCGAAATTTTAAACTTGTGGGGCCGTCGTCGACAAGTCCGGTAGCAGATGATGCTGCCGAGCTTAGTTCACAACAGAGCAAGCATGACCTGCAGGACGACATGTCGCAGCAATCCAGCAGTTCTTCAAGCTTCGGGCATCCTCTACTGGGCAAGATGGAGTACGCCATCCCCTTGCCACTCAACCCGAACATAGTCGAGCAGTACAAACAGACTTTATACAATTCGCGCCAGGACATCGAGAGTTTTGTCCAGCACGAGGTTGCGGAAGACTCTCGTATGATTGACGACATGCGTGCGATGATAGTACGTCTCATCAAGCTTACTATACACAGTGACCTTGATACCTTGACGGTCATGACCCAGGAGCAGATTTCTGAGACCGATCAAGCCCAGTGGGCTAAGACTTGCAGTGGAAAGTTTGAATTCCTTGGAGCTTTTATTACCGCAGCGCGGGCTAGAGATATACACGTCGTCATCATAGCGTCTCACGACAAGCTGCTAGATATTCTCGAGACCTTTCTCAAGGCCTACCACGCCGCGTACGTTCGTCCGGATGTGATGCGAAGATCCGACTCTGCGGCTGAAGGACCCCTAAGATTCACCCTGCTGGCCACTACAGACTCGAGCTCGATCGTCAGCACAGCTGCGCTAGTAATGGCATTTGATGAGTCGGTCAATACGCAAGAACCCCGTGTTACAGCACTTCGGGCTCATATGCTCGAGGTTGGAAAATTATCTCCACTCATCCACCTCCTTGTCGTCAATTCAGCCGAACATATCGAAAAGTGCTTGCCTAGCTCGTTGACAGGAGTTCAACGGCTACAAGCACTCGTCAGTTGTGCTGCTCAAACCCGGCACAAAGTCGGTCAACTGCCCCCGGACATGCCCGGGCCTCGGGTAGCTGCGGAGGAGGTGGCAGCATCCTTATCCCTCGGTGGACGCGATGATCAGTTGAAGTTGCCACTGATGCCTAAGCTGGTTGACGTTGATCTATTAGAGTCCTCATCCCAGGCGGACTCGACACGATCTGCCACGCAGCAGAGTCCAGTACCGGATATTGCGCCTACTTCGAACTGCAAAAGAGCAATGGTATGTTGGCCATACTAGGTATGGACTGATGTCTTGTTTGCACTAGGCTTACAGTATTTGTGTACAGGATGATGATGACTATGATACCTCTGTGGCTAAAAGGACAAGATTGACCCCCGTCGCAGATATCAGCCACATCAGTGATTCGATCACCCAGCCGTCTCAAATGGTAACTTGTGCTCTCCCCCCTGGGCTTTGTATAACAGCACACTGATAGGGAAGCAGGCGCCCGGTAAGGTGGACGACTTGCAGAGAGCTTTGAAAAGAGCAGAGGAGCAACTCGAGTCGCTCAAGGCAATCCACGCCACCCGCGAAGTCGAGCTTCAAAGTACCATCACAACAACTCAGCAGCGTTTAAAACGGCATGTCGACGCTCTCAGTGATCTCCAGTATCGCTACGAATCTCGTTCGACAGATTTGCATACGCTCCGCTCGGAGCGTGATGCTGCCGTCGCCGCATCTGCTCTAGCCCATCGTCGGTACGAGACTCAAAGAGTCGAAATCGACAGGTTAAAGGAAAGGCAACGGGGCCTCGAGACAGATCTGAAGGATGCACGGATTATGCTCTCATCTTCGGCCGTACCCGAGGTTGCAGCGCTGGAAAGCGCGAAAGCGGAAACGGCACAGCTAGCTACAGATAAAGTGCAGTTGGAGAAACGGTTGGCGAGTCTGACGAAAGATTTCGAATTCACCAGGCAGCAATACCAACTCGCAAGCACAGCCGCGGCAGAAAACGCATCCGCCCTCTCCGACCTGCAAACCGAAGTCTCCGCCCTGAAAGTGCAAGCGAGCGGAGAAGCCGCGAGACTCCGGCAGCTCAACATGTCCACTGAGAATCAGGTCCACCTGGCGAGGGGAAAACAGTTGGAGGCCACCCTCAAGGAAAGGGATGACATGCTTCAGAAGAAAGAAGAGGAGCTGCGGGATTTGAAGCGAGGCCGGGGTCTGGCCACGAGAGCATCCAGCGCGCCTCGGAGTCCACGACTGGGGAGTAGGGCCAGTAGTCCAATGCCTGGACTCTTGGCGGGTAGTGCGGGCAGAGGCGGAAGTGCGTTGAGGTTTGGTAGTTGACCAAAAGTTTCGTGAGGGTCAGAGTAGGGACTCCTGACGCCCAGGAGTGCAGTGTATCGCCGCTGGGATTTGCGCCTGTAGTGCCGCATCCGGGCTCTTTCACAGCATTCGTGTATTTGGCGTATACATAGCGATGTGTTTTGGCGCTTGCGTACTGTTATGATGCAACGTCTGAGGTGGTATACCTACGCTCCGCAGTCTTCTTTCACTCCTGTACTTACTGCGTATGTCATGTTCATCGGTTAAGTACTTCTGAAGACCCTCGGGTGTGTTTATCTGGCCATTACGACCATTCAAAGAGTCTACCATTGATTATCAGACTGCGTCCATGCTCGCCCTGGTACTGAGCTGCTCGTTCTTGTTGCCCAACTTCGAGATCTGGAGGAAGGCATCGACGCCGTAACCCTCCAAGCTGTGTAGCTCCAGGCTCCCCGCCCAGTATTCGGCGTAAACCCGACTCATGGGCAGGCCCATCCCGAGCCGTAAGTTCGGTGGGCGCGAAGTCAAGGAACTGAGCGAGCTATTGGGCTGTCCTGAATCTTTGCCAGTACCAGCTCCACCACTCGCGGGTGAAGACGGCACCTTATCATCGCTCAGCGCATCGCAGACTCGGAGTTCCTGCATCGTGGCAGCCATTTTCGGGACTTGAAGGAGGTTCTTCAAGCGCGTCTGGCTTCGAGGCCCCTTGCTGAAGGACCAGAGGTGCGGAAGGATCTCCCGCGGTACGCCGCCGCCTTGATCGGAGAACCGGATGATGACGTGCTGGGGAGCTTCGCATATGAGAACCTCGATCGGGGGTGGATCGCCGGGGCTGTCTCCTCGCCGTTCGACGACGGCCTGTATGGAATTCCGCAACAACTCGCCGACGATGTACTCCAGATGGCTCAGGATGTAGGGGAAGGTGGCGTCGAGGTGACCTCGGAGATTGATATCCGGTATGGGACTGTTGGGTCCGTACGCTTCTCGAGCGAGTGCCTGTGTTGTCTTGCCGCACCGCTCCACGACTTCCTTGGCATTGCAGCGGAGAAAGACCTCCCCGATGAAGTCCGCGTTCGATTCTATGTCGATCTTGGCGTCTGGGAAATGCCACGGCGAATTGAAGGTTTCAGTCAAGGCGAGGTGCTGCTCTGCGATGACACGGCGGGAGATGCGCTACAAGAAGCTTGGTGTCAGTGTTCAGGAGTCCCCAGGGAAGCAAGCCGAGGAGTATGTACAGATCGCAGAAGAGTGTTCATGAACTTGTCCATTTCTGCGGGACGCATCAGGTCCTGACACTCGAGTACCCCCATGGCCAATCGCGGGATGACGGTCAAATGCTCTCGCAACGTATCGCTGATGGCTTTGCAATAGCTTTCGTTATCCTCAACCGTCTTGATCTCTCGAACGCGACGCAGGGTCTCGAAAGCTTTGTAATATAATTCGTAGACGTGGGACATGTGGGGATTTGTGACAACGACGTAGGGCAGCGTTTGCATGTCACGAAGACGGTGGGCAATCCTGTGTTTCGTATGGCTTTAGCTGCGTTCGGGGTACCACGATTAGGAGAACGTGAGACCTTGTCGGCAACTCAGTCCGCACATAGTTGGCAGAGCTGATCAGGCGATTTTCCGTCAGGGTTCGGCCGAAGAAGGTCAATTGACGCAAGCTGATCGGCCTTGCTTCTCGCTGAACCCATCTGCCAACACAATCAGCTCTGGAAAAGGGGATTAACAGCAGGATAAGTGGGGTTGGCAGAGCGAACGTACTCATCAAGCACCTGCGCCGGTCTCCATGGAGGCAGAGTGGGTTTCGCGTTCAGGAAGCGGCATTGATGCAGGCAAGCTGCGTGGACGTGGACGGCTCTCACCCTCCGTCCTCTGTGCTTAAACATTCCACAGAGTCCATACGAAGATTGAGAGACAGGAATTTCTGTCACCGTGGAGGGGCTTTATATAGAGGAGATATGGCAGTCATGAGTCAATGGGGGACGTGCCCTGAGTGTCTCGTCCCACTCGTCCCCAACATGCAGGTCTTGTAGCAACAGACGAGTGGGTCACCACCTCAGCACTGAGGTGGGTTCTGGCACAGCGAAGTCACGTGTGTGCAAATTATGAGAGCCAATCGGTTAAAGTCTTGGAAGTTGTCGTTGTATAGTATAGATGTTCTGCGTACCAATAATCTTAGTCAGCAGCAGCTCCCCGGTTTACCTTAGTGATACCTCGTGGTCATACCCAAGGTACGGTGTCATTCTTTTCTTATGGAATTTCTGATTATTTTCTTATTATTGTAGTCATGCATTGGATCGAATGCAACGCCTCATAGCATATTGTATTCAATGTTCAACTCCTACATCCTGTACCAACCGGGACTAAGATTGGTATACACTGGAAGGTAGCAAAGGTGACTGACTGACTACTTCTGACCGGGACAATTGACCAACTTCACTTACGTACACAATTTTGCCGCAACTGCTAGACCGGAAGGGAATAACTTAGTAGTAGATCCTATCCTGCCAACAACAATTGATTATCTTACTCCTGCGACGGAATTGTTTTTGTCTTCTCTCTACCAGAAAGAAGTCCCATTTATCTACCTTAGAAGGCCATTCCCCCGCCGCTTTGTACCTCATTTGTACATACCACTTGAGACCGTTGCGCTGGAAAGTTCCGCCGCCCCGCGGCCGCCACTCTTCTTGAATTATATCTAACCTACTCGTACCCTTTGAGATGATGGATGCTGTAAGCTACAAACGTCTTCAAAACAATGGCCAACAACCCAAGTGACGAGGATGAAGGCGTGGCTGACTTGGATTCCCGCTTGATCGGTATGCAGCTTACGGGCGACGCCATGCTTGTGGACCACCTCGAGGAAGTCGACGAGAAGCAAGAAGTCGCCGTCATATCCCCGGACGGCTCGGTGGATGACTCCGACCTGGAGCAGCTCGCAGACGACTGTATGTTCGATCTGATACACCCCGGATTTTGGACCTGGTGGCGGGAAGACTGACTGCGTTTCTGGGTAGATGAGGCGATGAAAGCACGGATCTTCTCCGAACTGGCGTCAGATCAAGAGACGGAGACTGAAGCTGTCTTCACATGGAAGATCGAAGGTTGGCGGAATATGGCGAAAAAGGAACGTGGGCCAACGTTTCAGTGTGGCGGTCATCCATGGTGGGTACCCCGATTCGCTTGGGCATTTGCTGTTTAAGAGCACGAACGTTGTGGCATGCTGATGCAACCAAAGGCGGGTGCTATTCTTCCCGTACGGCAACAACGTTGAATACGCATCTTTCTACCTAGAGCAAGGCCATGAGGATAAACCGCCGGATGATTGGTACGCATGCGTGCAATTTGCCCTGGTATTATGGAATCCAAACGATCCCTCGATCTACGTACAACACTGTAGGGTCTCCAACTGCTGAAAGCTGTCCTGGAACTAATGGGTATCCGCTGTAGCTGCCAATCATCGGTTCAACGCCGAAGAGGGAGACTGGGGCTTCACCAGATTTGCTGAGTTACGGAAGCTGTTCGCACCCACATGGGAAGATCGAAGTAGACCGTTAGTCGAGAACAACGCAGTCAATGTGACCGCCTATTTGCGTATCCTCAAAGATCCAACAGGGGTTTTATGGCACAACTTCATAAAGTTTGTGGGCACCGTCTCCCCACCTGCGCACCGTCGCTAACGCGCAATCAGTTACGACTCCAAGAAAGAAACGGGTATGGTGGGACTAAAGAACCAAGGGGCGACCTGCTATCTCAACTCTTTACTACAATCATTGTATTTTACAAATGCGTTCCGCAAGGTACGTACGGTTCCTCATTCAATCTTCGTCAAGGTTTACTAACCATATGCAGGCCATCTATCAAATACCCACAGAGCAACAAGCCGAGCGGACGAACAGTGCATACGCCTTGCAAAGGCTCTTTTATTTACTGCAAACCAACAGCACTGCTGTGTCGACGCAGGAACTGACCGCCTCATTCGGGTGGGAAACCAAACATATCTTCGAACAGCAAGATGTCCAGGAACTCTCTCGCATATTGATGGAACGAATGGAAGAGCGTATGAAGGGTACTGAAGCTGAGAATGCTCTGGCAAAGATGTTTGTCGGCAAGATGAAGACGTACATCTCATGCATTAACGTCGAGTACGAGTCTTCGAGGGTGGAAGACTTCTGGGACATTCAGCTTAACGTGAGCGGCAACAAGAACCTGGACGACAGCCTTCGGGACTATGTCCAAGTAGAGACGATGGATGGTGAGAACAAGTACTTCGCTGAAGGCTACGGGTTGCAAGATGCGAAGAAAGGGGTCATTTTCGAGAGCTTCCCTCAAGTACTGCATCTCCAGCTAAAGCGCTTCGAGTACGACGTCAACCGTGATGCAATGATGAAAGTCAATGATCGCTACGAATTCCCTGAAGTCTTTGATGCATCTCCATACCTCTCCGCCGACGCCGACAAATCGGAGTCGTACCTCTATCAGCTTCATGGAGTTCTAGTGCATAGTGGAGATTTCAACGCAGGTCACTACTACGCATTCCTTAAGCCAACTAAAGACGGACACTTTTACAAATTCGATGACGACAGGGTCACGAGGGCTACGCTCAAGGAAGCACTGGAGGAAAACTTCGGAGGCGATTACAAGTTGACGAATGGTAACACGGGTGTCCGTAACCCGTACACGCGGACGCTCTCAACAAAACGCTCGATGAGCGCTTACATGCTGGTTTACATAAGGCAAACAAGGGTAGATGATATACTCCTAGAAGTCACCAAGGGAGATATACCTCAGCATGTCGGTTTGTACCCCAATCGTTCCAGTCATAAGATTTTCCTGACCTCTCTGCAGGCCAACGACTTGCAGCCGAAAGGGCCTTGCTGGAGCAGAAGAGAAAAGAACGCGAGGAGCAACATCTTTACTTGAACGCTTGCCTCGTCACTGATGACAATTTCAAGGCCCATCAAGGTTTCGATCTTTCTCCCTGGGAGGCAGAGCCTGGCAACCCCGCTGCCCCGAAGGTTTACCGTATCTTGAGAACAACCACTGTTGGCGACTTCTCGAGGACTGTCGCGGAGGAGCACGGGGAAGAGCCTGAGCGGATTCGGCTATGGGTCATGGTCAACCGACAGAACAAGACCATCAGACCGGATCAGCCGCTCATGGACCCCGAGATGACCGTAGAAGAAGCCCACAACAAGTTCGGCACTAGACATCTCGCTTTCCGCTTATGGGTCGAAGTTGCCGAAACCATGGAAGATGGCAAGGCTGTGTGGCCAGACATGCAGCCACAGACCAACAACAATGCCCTTATCCTCGTCTTTGTGAAACACTTCGATCCAGAGTCACAGACTCTGAAGGGCGCTGGTCACCTCTACATTCGGAGACACTCGAAAGTCAGTGACTTGATATCACTCATACAAAAGCTCATGGGTTGGTCGCAAGGAACGCAAGTGAGCCTTTACGAGGTAAGCATATTGTCGTCAACTGTCGACAAGTCTGACCGCAAGGCAGGAGATTAAGCATTCCATGATCGAACCATTGAAGCCGAAGCAAACACTGCAGCAAGCCGAGATCCAAGACGGAGACATCATTTGTTTCCAAAAGTCAACATCAGAGAAAGGGTAAGCAGGACGACATTGATAATGTGTCGTACGCTAATTGGTCTTCAGGGCATCCGTGTCTGCAGGAGTTGGCGGTTATACGGATGCCAAGGACTTTTACGATTACCTGCTAAACCGGATCAACGTCAAATTCTGCCCCAAAGTGATCGTCAAGGATGCCGAGGACGACAGCTTCGAAATTACTCTCAACAAAAAGATGTCATATGATCAATTCTCTTCAAAGGTCGGCGAGCACCTGAAGGTCGACCCAACCCATATTCGGTTCTCCACCGTGAACTCCACGAACGGCAAGCCTAAAGCCATCGTCAAACGTAACAACAACCAAACACTCCAACAGATCTTCACCCCTCCCTACAGTACGTATGGAAGCAATACGCAGTCGTCAAACGCACTTTTCTTCGAGGTCCTAGACCTGAGTCTCAGTGAGCTAGAGACAAAGAAGCCCCTCAAAATCACCTGGGTCAGCGAAGGGGTGACCAAAGAGGTGAGCAATTCCCGATTTGAGAATCTCTTGCAACCGGAAGACGTCTAATTGACTGAGCGACAGGAAACCTTCGAAATCCTTGTGGCCAAGAACGGCGTCATGTCCGATCTGTTAGCTTTGTTACAGAAAAAGGCTAACCTTGATGATGAGACGATACGGAATACCCGGATCTACGAAGCGCACGGCGGCAAGATTCACAAAGAACTCAGCGAGGACTATAGCGTGGCGAGTGTCAATGAATTCGTGACCTTGTACGCCGAAAGAATACCAGAAGAGGAGCAAAATGCGGACAAGGACGATAGGGCCATCCACGCCTTTCACTTCGACAAAGAGCCCAACAAGCCTCATGGTGTGCCGTTCAAGTTCTTGGTGAAACCGGTAAGTCTACCTCCGCACACACGTATCTGCAGCGTGCGCTGATTCGGTCCAGGGCGAGCTTTTCAAGGAGACAAAAGAACGATTATCGAAGCGGACGGGCATCAAGGGTAAACAATTCGAGAAGATTAAAATTGCTGTCGTACAGCGCTCCACCTACTCCAAGCCAATCTATCTCAATGATGGTATGTGTGGCCCTTTTCAGTGTCTAAACCCGGCGGCTGCTGACAGCTGTTAGATGATATCCTCTCCGAGGTTGCGACTGCCAGTGATGACCTTCTGGGCCTAGATCATGTAAATAAAACGCGGAGCTTCTGGAATCGGGGTGATTCGATATTCATACGGTAAGGACGGCATTGCTGGGCTGGCAGTCTTCGATTCTACTGCTTGCATGGAGTTGAAAGAGGCATAGGTAGAGATATCATCCGGACGTGGGGCGCATCTGGATGGACGTACTGTATAGATTTACACAGTATGGCTGAGTCTTGTATGCTTCTGACACTTCTTCTGTTGTTCTGATGCGCACTTTCCAAGTTCTTAGCCAATATAAAAATATCTGTCTACCTACTTGACGTATCTGGTAGGTCTACCTGTACTTGTAGGTGTTTGCCAAGACTACAGGGGAAGGTATGCGACTCTAGTTCGCGTGGCTCTTTTAACAAGAAGATTGTCCTCCAACTCGACATATCATTACAACTGAGAGCAAAACACTACATATCGCTATAGCCCAATATGCAACTTTCACTGTTGCTATGTGGCGCGTTGGCCTATCTGATATCGGCGGTATCGGCGACCGCTCTCACATATAAACTTGCCCCGAACGAGAAGGCTTGTTTCTTCACCTCCGTCACGCAGAAGGGTGCAAAGATCGCATTTTACTTCGCCGTATGATTGCCGCTACTCGAGAACGATGGCGGTGTCTTACTGACGAATCATCGCGAAAAGGTGCAAACGGGCGGTTCGTTCGACGTCGACTACTCGGTGGTCGGGCCCAACGAGAAGAAGATCATGGACGGGTCCAAGGAGCGACAAGGCGATTTCGTCTTCACGGCCAACGAAGTCGGGGAGTACCGCTTCTGCTTCAACAACGAGATGTCCACCTTCGCCGAGAAGATGGTGGACTTCGAGATAGCGGTACGGCTTGCGGATATTCCATCCCTCATACCCACCTTCCTGTCTGGATGCTGAGCCATTCCCTTGCACCAGGTCGAGAACGAGCAGCGCGCTCAGCTCCCCTCCAAACAAGGCACGTCGCCGGAACAGACCTCCGCGCTCGAAGAGTCGATTTTCAAGCTGTCCGGCCAGCTCTCGACCATCAACCGCAACCAAAAGTACTTTCGCACGAGGGAGAACCGCAATTTCAGTACGGTTCGCAGCACGGAGAGGAGGATCTTCAACTTTAGTGTCATCGAGAGCTTGATGATGGCTACAATGGCTGGTTTACAGGTGTTTACTGTCAGGTTCTTCTTCCAGGGAGCGAGAAAAGGTGCGTTCCGCAAATTGTTAACTCGAACGGTCGTGGCTAACCAGTGCAGGCTATGTGTAAACGGTTGCCTTTAGAGATATGCTTCGTTGGAGAACAGGCTGTATCGTTAACAAATGTGACGCCCTTACGAACGTCCTTCGCCGAACCTTTTACTCTGAGCGGTTTTTCAAGCTCTCTAGAGTGCACTTTCTAACTGGATACCAATGTTGAGGAGAGGAGTATTTGGAATAATTTACAGTTGCATTGTCATTTCTCTCCCCTGCCCCTAACGTCTCCCGAGTCAGATTACAGTGTCAACGCTTTCACCGGCTTTCCACATATACCTGGAATGATAGCACCCCATTTGGGGAAATGATAATTCTTTAACTAGTGGCATGAGTGAGCAACGACATCTTTCCCATCTGGCCCTATATATAAACCTGTCACACTACTCTCGGCGTCCGATCTGGGCAAATGGAAGGACTTGCCCCAGTCCTCGATGGACTCTCAGCGACTCTCTGGCCAAGGAAATAGACTTCTCACGCTACCGGATGAATTATTGGCACCCCAACTGGCCGCATACACATGCGTCTCACGCTTAGTGATAGTATGCCAGTCTCCAAAATTGGCGGAAAAGGCATAACTCTGATGGCCTGAGTTCTAGATTCTCAGCCTCCCAACTGACCACGTACAGGGTTGTGGACGCTCCCCTCATCAAGCGGAAAGGTTACAGCTCTGGTGGCCTAAGTCTGGAATAGAAGCACTGCCTTCCTGAAAGCTATCAGAGTCAGTCACGCTTTTTGATGGAATCCCTGGATGGTGGCTACTCCTGTTTCGAAATGGTCGGAATCTCTTCAGTCCGCAATATCTCGCATCTGGGAAAATCATGCCTATTGACGCTGCTCACGGGTCATACAGCATTAATATTATAGCCGAATGGCCAAAGGGCAGCGTATCGACCTCTGCAGAAATAGCCTTCACACCAAGGAGACCCGAGGCTGACGAACGGCGTGGTGCTTGATTCACAACCTCAAACCCCAACAAGTTGGGTGCGGATCCACCGAAGCCCCAATGTAAGGCAACATCGGTAGCCCACCAGGCATGGCATAAATACTTGGACGCTTCTTACAAAGTAGTCCACGCCGGTTTCCCTGTGAAAATCGCACACATTCTTTTCATACGGCTCTCCGCTGCCTACTGTTCCACCACTTAAAGAATTCATCATCTCTATCAGATCAAAGCAAGAGGTGCAGTGCAGTTGATGAGAATGGAAAGCTGACTGTTTGGACGGTTGTGTCTACCCTTCTCAACCCTCCTGAGCATGTACTTACTAACAACAGGTCACACTGCTCCACAGCCTGTATACCCAAGATGTCATTGCGTTCATTCTCACTGATCTCTGTCAACGGGATGGTAAGTGATGCCACTCCAAAATTCGAGAGCAAGCACAACTACATCGAGCAATTGTACACCAACGTGAAACCACTCTAGGTCTAGCAATAACTCAAAGTGTCAAACATTTTCATGATGCAAGTAAGATCTCGACGAGTCCCCAACTCTGACGTTCCTTCTGGCATCATGCTGGGGACGAAACCGGCTCGAGAGCAACGATCCAGACGACTCGCAGCAAGTGACCTCACTTTTTGATGCACCAAGGGAGCAGTTTCCCTTTCTACGGACCGCCCACCCGCGCAAACGCCGCTTCCATATCATCCTGCTCCCCGAGCCAATTGTTCCCCTCCCGCAACGGACCTCCAAAGCACATACAAGTCTTGTGACAGACGCCGATTCCAGACAGGATCTCTGCATTGTTATTCCGGCGCGCCTCAGCCTCGGCCGAGCAGAATATTGTAAGAGCAGTGGCTGCGGTGGCATCGAGTGGGAAGGGCACGGCTTGGTCCATCACCCGCCGGCGGCAGAAGCAGGCCCTCGCTGGGCGCAGAAAGAGTACAGTCTGGGATAGCGGCCTCGATTGACCCAGTGCGGCGACGGAAGATCTGGGCAGTTGAAGCCCTGCGCGGAAGTGGGTCAGTGGGGATGTAACTTATCCGATCAAGGATGTTTTGCGTGGGTGGGAGACTGACGTATTGTATTTGCTCTATGGCCGGGCGTGGAGGAACACCTTCTGCAAGGTACGCCAGGGCAAGGATGACGAAGAGACTGATGAAGGGAAAAGGATGAGATGTCATCTTGATCATGATCACATCTCACCATAACGAAGTGAGAAGAGCAGAGGGTCTTCGACATGGGACGGAGGCTTTATGTGTCCTCTATACATGTCTGCCGCTTTGGATGAGAGAATGGACCCTTTCGGCGTTCATCGCAAATGTTGCTTCAAGTCATCGGATGGTCAATTTTGAAACGCAAAGCGCAAAGCGCACACCCAGTCCTACGGGACTCGTTCGGATGGAGCAACTTGTCGCATTCATCCGAACAAGTACGAAGTAGCAGATCCAATTACTATATTATATTCAGCGAAGCCAAGGAAAGGAAAGGAAAGGATGTACGCTCGGCTTTGAGTTTGAGATTTCCAGTTACGGGCTACAAGTATTCGTACTGGTACGAAGTAAGCTGTTGAGAGACAGACGGAAAGGAAAATGCGAAATTGAATTGAGCTGTCTGTGACAGAAGCCCGAGCGTGTCGGTGAGGTTTCAGATTAGGTAGGTAGGTAATTTATTCCGCCCGGAGGCACTACGCCTAAAGGGCTCTAGCGCTATCATCCTGTCAAAACTATTGCTACGTCCATGTCCCACAAAAAGCCCTTACTGAAACGTCTTTTCCT
>JAABUY010000900.1_pt1 | contig 45048 bp, 46 predicted proteins | sample 5560271 | NCBI WGS metagenome assembly JAABUY01 (sample SAMN10711886, study PRJNA513374) | rock metagenome | isolation source: Antarctica rocks | place: Antarctica: Victoria Land, University Valley
CCGTAAGGTATCGCAAGTAAGGCAATCCTGGAGAGACTATGTGGTCCGCAATAATATAAGCACCGTGAATCTCGCAGTTTTCTATGAACTTCCTATATTTGGTAATGGCCTAGATAGATTGTACGACGAATACTGAATATGCATTTCAGGACAGGGGCAAGTCCTGATTAGTCATCAAGATTTAGGTGCGTCTTGGTATACGGTAAACTTAAGACACGGTTTGGGCGCGTATCACAGCCGACGTATCAATCAGATAAGGTAAGGTAGAGAGAGGTAAGGTGGTGGTTTCAGACCCGTGAACTGTCTGGGCCATACTGAACCCACCGACATTATGGCGTTGCTTGTCGACAAGCATAGACCGCGATCTTTGGAAGCTTTAACTTATCATCACGAGCTTTCCGCACGACTAAAGTCGCTGGTAGGCTCACACGTTCTTACGCTCCGAGTCGACGCTGACAGCTGTAGGCACAAAGTGGAGACTTCCCCCACCTCCTGGTCTACGGTCCGTCCGGAGCGGGCAAGAAGACTCGGATAGTTGCAACACTCAAAGAGCTATATGGCCCTGGGGTTGAAAAGATCAAGATTGATTCTCGCGTCTTTCAGACCTCCTCCAATCGGAAATTGGAGTTCAATATCGTCGCATCTGTCTATCACCTCGAGATCACGCCATCCGATGTCGGTAATTTTGACCGTGTGGTGGTACAGGAGCTCCTGAAGGAAGTGGCTCAGACACAACAAGTCGACCAAGCCGCACGGCAACGGTTCAAGGTTGTGGTTATCAATGAGGCCGATCATCTAACACGTGACGCACAGGCGGCGTTGAGGCGGACAATGGAGAAATATAGTCCGAATCTCAGGTTGATCTTGCTGGCCAACAGCACGGCCAACATCATTGCGCCGATCCGGTCACGGACCCTGCTGGTAAGGGTCGCAGCGCCCACAGAGCTCGAAATATGCCAGGTCTTGAAGAAGGTCGGGGCGAAGGAGGGCTGGACGGAGGCTGATGGACTGAACAAGAGGATAGCAAGGGACTGTGGAAGGAATTTACGGAGGGCGTTGCTGATGTTCGAGGCCGTGCATGCCCAAAAGTATGTTGGCATCAATCCACCCACTAGAGCACGATATCAACAGAGACCTATAGTGAAAAGGTTACGGATAAGACGGTCATTCCACCACCAGACTGGGAAGCGCTTATCGCACAAGTGGCAGACGAGATCATGGCGGAGCACTCGCCAGCGCGGATCCTACAAGTTCGCGCAAAGCTCTATGATCTACTTTCTCACTGTATTCCGGCTACGACAATCTTGAAGGTGTGTGCCGCTTTCCTCCATTCTCGGATCAAGACAGCTTACGGCTGCAAGACGCTCACTTTCAAGCTGATCCCAAAGATCGACGATGCTCTAAAGAAGGACGTCATCAAGTGGTCCGCTTTCTATGATCACCGAATCCGGATGGGTAGTGTAGGTAGTCTTTATAGTTATGCTCAGAAGGTCGTGCTAACTCATACACTCTTTTTCTTCGCAGAAAGCCATATTTCATCTCGAAGCTTTCGTGGCCAAGTTTATGCGTGTTGTTGAAAGGTAGACAATCTTGCGCGCTACTCTTGTTCAAAAATGCTGATGATGAGCGAACAGTTACCTGATGGGCATGGACTTTTAAGCGCGTACTCGTGCTCGGTGCATTGGCGTTCTGACTTGGAAGCAACGCAACTGTCGATGCCTGGGATGTGCGCATTTGACGCTTTACCATCCGAGGTAGGCATGGGGCGTACCGTAATCGCAAGAATACATCTTTAAGACAATAACGCTTCAAAAGTATCCTTCTCCCTGACCTTTGGATGAGAGCCCTGGACGTACCGTATGGATCGGGATAGAGCGATTCTCGCACTGTACTGGACACGGAATTCCAATGTTGATGGGGAGAATAAAGATGCTCCAGCTCTTCTAATTCACGAGTTCCTCAGCTCGGCATTTTAGAATTCGGCAAAAGTGATTTGGATAGTGTGAGTCGTTCGAGATAACCTCGGCTGCTTTGCTATGCACATGAAGTGGAATCCTTCACGCGTTTCTCAGTTATAAGCTGTGGCACATCCTCCCCGTCAATAGTGCTTAGCAGGGCTCAGTGAGTGGGTACTGCAGAGGCCGAGTAGCAGTATGCTGAGCAGAGCGCCAATGCGGTATGAGTACAGCTGAAGCCTTTACAGTACCTTACTTTCATCAGTCCTCTCCGCACCTGGGTACCTTAGGTAGGTTAGGGCTTGGCCTTGGGACATCGTGGCGTGGCCATGCCAATGGAACTTGAAAGCTACAGTACACGCGATGCGAGAAATGCTGGATATCACGTGAGAGGATACGATACGCTTCGACATATGATGTGATATTCGCTTGTCAGTGTGCAAGCGTACCATATCCTCTCACGTGATATCCAACATATCTCGCATTGCGTGTACCTCATCCCCTACCTTAGGTAAGCTAAGTTAGAAGCGGAACCTATCCCGCACCTCAAGTACCTTACCTTGAGGTCGGTACAGAGTAAGGGTAATGTTTGCGTCACTCAAACAGTCTTTCTTAGCAACCGTAAGGTAGCGATATAACCTAGATCATCCAGCACGCCTATGAAGATATTGGGCTCACTGATACAACATTGAGCTCGAGGATTGAACCGACCAACTGCATTGGGAACAGCGACGATGTCCTCAGACCTTATGGACACGAGCCCAGGCGGCGAAGGGAGCCAGTCAGCACTTATTCCCAATCCATGATTACCCGAATCGTACCTAATCAAGCCATAGGTACGAATCAATTCAGACAATAACGAAACCCCATGCAAAGGACAGTGGCCAACTAGGCGGTTAGTGACCTTTGTAGACTTTCTGCTTCTTGAATATGCCCTGGCGCTACTCAGAGGCTTACTTCCATACAGCAGGAGAGACGCAGACAGACGCTACCCCCTCGCGGGAAGAGCAAGAGAAGTCTGAGAGAGGTGGCAAGACATCAGAAAACATCAGATACGGGGAGGCGATATCAGAGCACGGCTTCGGAGGGGAAACAACCACAAGCAGCGGGGAGGCCAAACAAGGTCTGTGTTGGTAGCTCCGTGAGGTCTTCTTGAGGGTTGGGTGTGACTCTGACTGCTGTTTTGACGTAGATGGTTTCGGCAGTACCTCAGCGCAGATCGACGAAGGCGATGCAGCGCAGAGCCGAAGGGAGCAAGGTTATGGTCATGGTTCTGGGGTTGGCGCTTAAGGAGCAGTAAAGCATTTGTCGGAACGTCAGTTCGTAACGAACAGCTTTAATACACCTAGTACGGCCGGCCAAAACAGCCATCAACTATTTGTCCCAGTGAAGCTGCGGTACGAAGTCATATTGATGTAGGTAACGGCTCAGCCCTGTCTGCATCTGGAAGCTTTAGACGCGGTCTTCGAAGCTCATCAATCGTGATGCCGTCGCTAAGCTTGGTAATACCCATGACGGGCGGATCCCCTTTCTTGACAAACTCGTACAATCCTAGGAGAAGCCCGTGTAAGTATTAAATGGCACAGAACGGATCTACAGTGTGGTGACTTACCCGGCATTTTGTTCGCAGCTAGCCTGAATGCTTCCCTTGCAACTTTCTCGTGCAAATTCCCTTTCAGCTCGAAGATGATTTTACTCACGGCCACCCTACTCGCCCAGTAATCGAAGCTTCCTTTTCCTTTACCCATACGACTTTCATTGCCACTCGTGTAAACACCAATGTTTGCGGAAATCCGCATGTACAACCGATACTTCAACCCTCGTAATCGCTTCCGTATAGTATCTTCTCCGTTTTTGAGCTGTGCGGCAGACACACGTCGGTCGTGATCTCTCATCCGAAGCCCATAGTCGCCCCAAACGACCGTCGTGCCGCGGGTACTTCCACCTGTTGGTACCCGAGGGCGACCTTTGCGAGTCTTCGTGGGTTGGCCACGCTTAGGCATGAGCCAACTCAGCGTCGACGGAGTCGTGGAAAAGGCACGGCGAGACGGTGGAAGCGCCAGGGAGGAAAAGCCTAGACATTCTACATCAGCGCATGCCAGAGACTGTATGATGGGTACAACGTACATCGAGGTAACAGACATTGCAACGGAGATCCACTGCGCATCGAGCCTTTACCAACCTCGTAGATCGAAATTGGCTTCATGTTACCCTTCGTGAGTCCAGAAGTGTACAATACTATGGGTCCACAGTACCACGTGACTTCAATCAGTGTCAGCTAGCGCCGGAATTCCAGCGCTCGTACGCGACCAACATCATCACCACGCGTTTGGTACGGGGTTGCGCCTACGGTAGGCAACAATAATACCTGCGGATGGCTCCCTGATAATCTCTCAGGACTTTACCGCGGCACGGTCTCTATAAGAGGATAAGATGTCTAATGACATAAGGAGATTCTTCGGGGGTGGAGGAAGTCAGGGTACTATGTCGAGCCAGGAGCCTGCAACCAAGATTCAGAATGTAGGCCATCTCGTTGTAGCTTGCGCCCCTTCTACTCCCACTCTGTCAATTCATGCATATGTTAGGCACTGGCTGGATATCCCTAATCACCTGTGTCTGTCCATGTGAAACCCTTCTGTCTTGCCACGGCTGGCTAACATAAACCTCATACGAATTCAGACTACGCAGCCAAAGCGCAAGGGCAGAGGTAACTCGAGGTCGACCTAATCAATGACGTGTACTCATTGACGAGCGATAGCAAAAACCCGTAAGGTTGTTAGTGATAGCGATGATGAGGTGTTGCTTTCCGAGTCAGTAGGCCCAGCGGACCTAATTAGTCACTTCAGCTCATTGGTCTTCGATAGGGAGAAGATCATGCCAAGGAGGAATGCTACACAGAAGCCCAAGTAAGCTTGAGTTACTGTGCTTGCTACGGTATGCCCCTGAAGCTGATTCTTATGTACGTTTAGAACTCAAGAATCGCCAAAGGGTGAAGTCACTACGACTTCGGATTACTTCGCTACAAGTGCGAAGACCAAGCCATCACGGTCCACACCAACGAAATCCAGCGCCCTGGCCGAGCGGAAAGCCACCGCAGCAACTCCTAGAGTAACTCAGTCCGAGGTCCTACGTACGCCAACAGCATCCTCAACCCCCATGACATCAGCTCCGAATGGCCGGGTAACCTCCTCGAAGAAGGCACCGAAGAGAAAAGTTGATGATGGGAATCGGAGTGACGAGGCATTCCGGAACGAGCATGACGCCAGTGAGGAGGGTATCAGGACCGCAAAGCTCAGGAAGACTGACGAAGCCCACGACGCTGGTGAGGGAGGGTCTAGCTTGCAATCACGACGCAAATCCGTCAGAAATGGCAAGGGGACAAAGACCACTGTGTCTATCAACGGTGACAATGACTTGCAAGATACCATTACAGATGGCCAACTCGCAGTCGCGGATGCTGTGGAAAATATAGTACTTGATAAAGTCAGCAGGAAGAGCAAAGTCCCAGCGTCAAGGGTTGGGAAGAAGAGAAAATCCATAGAGTTGAGTGATGAAGAAGATGCGGACGACCTCGATCCTGCTCTAGAGAGTACTCGTAGCAAGCAGGTTGAATCTCCGATGAAGAGGTCGTCTGCTAAAATCCCACGGACACCTAAGAAGAAGGTCGATGTCAGTGAGAGCAAGGGAATGCAAGAGATATTTGACAGTATCCCAACCGTGCGGCCCCCTACACCACCGGGACCGTCCGGCGAACAGAAGAAGTTTGACTTCCGCAATCAAGCACAGCGTTCTCAACCGCCTCCCGCTGCTGGGTCTAAGGAAATTCCTGTTGGGGCTGAGAATTGCCTTACCGGACTAACATTCGTCTTTACCGGCATACTGGACGCTTTAGGTAGGGAAGAAGGACAGGAGCTGGTGAAACGTTATGGGGGCAAGGTCACTACCGCCCCAAGTACGAAAACCAGTTACGTTGTTCTAGGCAACGACGCCGGTCCGAAGAAACTTGAGGTCATTCGGAAAAATGACATCAAGACTATCAATGAAGATGGTTTATTCGAACTTATCCGAAAGCTGCCTGCAAATGGTGGTGACGGCAAAGCCGCCGAGAAGAATGAAGAGAAGAAACGACAAGAACTACAAAAAGTGAAGGACATGGCCGCACAGATGGAGAAAGAAGAGCGCAGCAATGGGGGTGCAGGTGGTGTCAGAGGAAGTTCAGGGGCGGGAGACAGGACAGGAGCAGCGATGAAGTCCGATAGCCAGTTGTGGACAGTGAAATACGCACCAACGTCCACTGGCATGATTTGTGGGAATAAAACCCAGGTCGAGAAGCTACAGACCTGGTTACGGCATTGGCGGAGTAATTCGAGGACACAGTTTAGAAAAGCCGGAAAAGATGGCACCGGAAATTTTCGTGCAGTGATGATACATGGTCCGCCTGGGATCGGTAAAACCACCGCTGCCCACCTTGTGGCGAAGCTGGAAGGCTATGATATTGTAGAGAGTAACGCCAGCGACACTCGAAGTAAAAAGCTCGTTGAGAATGGCCTGCGAGGTGTCCTTGACACAACTTCTCTCCTTGGATACTTCGCTGGAGACGGAAAGAAAGTCGAGAATAACAAAAAAAAGCTTGTCCTTATCATGGATGAGGTCGATGGCATGTCCGCTGGTGATCGAGGGGGCGTAGGGGCTCTTGCTGCCGTCTGCAAGAAAACTCAGATTCCAATGATCTTGATATGCAACGATCGGAAATTGCCCAAGATGAAGCCTTTCGATCATGTCACCTATGACCTTCCATTTCAGAAACCTCGAACGGACCAAGTCCGCGCAAGGATCATGACAATCTGTTTCCGCGAAGGTATAAAATTACCTCCGCAGGTGATTGATGCTTTGATCGAAGGCAGTCGCGCCGACATTCGACAGATCATCAATATGATCTCAACCGCGAAACTTGACCAAGAGGCGATGGACTTTGATCAGGGAAAGGAAATGTCGAAAGCATGGCAGAAGCATGTCATCCTCAAACCTTGGGATATAGTTTCGAAGATCATTGGTGCGCAAATGTTTGCTCCAAGCAGTACGGCAACCTTGAACGACAAGATCGAGTTGTACTTCAACGACCATGAGCTGAGCCATCTGATGCTACAAGAGAATTACCTGAAGACGACCCCGGCACTCTCCAATGCGTATTCTGGAAAGGAGAGGACCCTGAAGCAGTTGGAGTTGGTTGATAGAGCAGCTCAAAGCATCAGCGACGGCGACCTTGCGGACAGAATGATCCACGGCTCGCAGCAACAGTGGAGCTTGATGCCGACGCATGCTGTCTTCAGCTTTGTGCGACCAGCCAGCTTCATTGCCGGATCTATGGCGGGTCACGGCCAGACCCAGTTCACGCAGTGGCTCGGCAATAATAGCAAACAACGTAAATATGTGGTTTTAGAGCTTAGACTGAACAATGCTGACGAGATCATACAGAGAAACTCGGACGATATGTCAAAGAAATTCAAGGGCACATGCGGCTGCGAGCTTCAGGTGATAGGCATGAAGTCCGACAACAGTACTTGCCGACGCTATGGTACCAGCTGGTTCAGAGATTGCAGTCTCAGGGCAAGGACGCTGTCGTGGATATCATTGAACTGATGGACAGTTACTTCCTCACGAAAGACGACTGGGATGCTCTCCTTGAGTTGGGTGTTGGACCCATGAATGCAGAGGATGTGAAGATTGACTCTCAGACAAAGTCGGCTTTCACTAGACTATACAATCAGCAATCGCACCCCCTTCCGTTCATGAAAGCCAGCAATACTATGGCTCCGAAGAAGTTGACTAAGGACAAGCCTGATCTCGAAGAAGCAATTGAGGAATCCGAAGATGATGAAGAGCCCGTGGCTAACAATGATGAGGACGAGGAAGAACTTGACCTGAAGAAAGACAGGTATGTCAAAGCGCCGAAGAAAAGAGCGCCGAAGAAGGCAGCATCGAAAAAAGCACCAGGGAAAGCGAAGGGTAAGGCCAAAGAAGAGACTGAAGATGATGAATTAGAAGATGCAGAAGAAAGCGAAGAAGTCGTCAAGCCGAAAAAGGGACGAGGAAGTGTGAAGAGCAAAGCGAGGAAGTGAAATAGTTTGCTTTGAGGAATAGTCTTGCTTTGATCATGGGAAGGAAGAGCCCCTGGGAACATGATCACGAGCTTTGCAGTCTCTGTGCACAATGTGAGAGCATCTTTTAAACTGCTAGACAGGATCTGCATCCGCATGCTCTACTTGCACCGTTACTTTGTGATTGTACTGCCACAACAATGTCGCTCTTTGTTGCTGAATGCTAGTATGATTGCCTGCCCTTGTGGACCCTCGTGGACTTTCATCAGGACATGTATTCATGATTCGTATTGTCTCTGCAGTATGAACTAGGTCTCGGTGAGAATCTCTGACTGGAAAGCTCGAATACTCAGTTCTCGCATGAACGCACGTCAGCTAAGCTGCGCAGCCTTGCTGTAGTTGACTATCTACATCATCAATCCCGGTCCAGAAACAGAATACTTCGTGCGGACCATGATCTGTGGCTCAAGAAAAAAGTCACTTGTACAGCGCAAGAACACTTCCTGAGAAAGCAACTGTGGGAGCGCCAGATGCAAAGGAATCAGATCACACCGCAGCAACGACTTTACTTAGCGCTTCATTTTATCGCTTTGCTTCTCGCGTTACCATATCACGTCAATGATTCGTTACCCCCTGCTCGCGTGAACTCACATTATAGGATTGCTCCCGCTACATTGCTTTACCTTGTTCGCTTGGCCGTGTCATGGACATACTACAAAACGTCCTCGATGAAGCTGTCCACGAGAACGCTGAAACACAACCATGGTCTCCAACGTGCTCTGACAAGCAGTCGTCCTGATCACATAACGCATATAGTGTGGAATCTTGGAGAACTCAGCGCGGTCCAATTTCCTTAGAGCTTCAGGGACGGCAAGAGAGTTTCGCAGCAGCTTTAGAGGCCGATCACGAGAACCTCTCCTCGTCACCAGGAAGCAGTGACCAGAGCGACCGAGAGGCTATCGTCGCCGATCTCAAGAAGGCTTTGCCGACATTGTTGCAGGAAATTCCCGTTTTCAGAGAGTGTATGTACGCGCAATCAGCCATTGAGCCTGACGCAAGCCCGATGGCGGATCACGTTCATGAGATGATCGTTCGCAAGCAGTGTCGGCCACAAAGAAACGGCAGCGACCGTCTCTCGTCCTTTATACCAAGCAACTTGCTTGGACACCAAAACGTTCTCCTGGGCAAAACCCCGCCCAAGTCGCCTCCGTTTCACCTTCCACACTTTAGCTCCCAGTCAACCCTTGCCGCTGAGCACGCGCCTCTTCGTCTTGGACATCTAGATAAGATTGGTACGGGGAACATTCAGCTACTGGAATCACTCCGAGAAAAAGAAGTCTTGGCGGATCCTCTCTTCATGTTGTCGCTGCGCACCCGGCCACCGTTACCGGAAACAGCTTCCGCGAACGAGGTGGCCTTCCTCTTGAGGACACAGGCTCAACGCCGCCGAAAGCAGATTCACGGTGAGAGAGCTGGCGAGGTAGGCTGGATTGCTCGGACGCTTGTGCCCGCTTACACTGACGGCTTCAATAGTGCGTGTTCCCCGGCCAAGAACGCCGAGCTGTTCGCCGCCGGCTGGAACATGTCAGTCTTGGCAAAGACCGCGACCTTTGGCAACCGTCCGCAGCACATCCGCCCGCTCTTGCATACTCTGAGATTGATGAGGAGCGCGTGGCCATCGTGATCGTCTCGCCGACGAAGGGTTGTCCAGAGTCCAAGTGTCCGATCGCTGATCAGATATCCATAACGGATGGCACCACACGCGTCATCAGATTTCTTAGAGCCCAAAGTCCGGTCAAGACATCTGCCACTCCTGCTACTCAAGCCCACCCTTACCGCGACTCTACTCCTAGGGTATTTTCAACTTTCGACATGACTGTTCATAATGATGTCGTTAGCGGGAGCTCTGAAAGATCACTCTATCTGCATCCCAACACTCAAATCGATGGGTGTTCGGAGAGCTCTACGAAAGTTCAGCCTCCACCAGTCTCTCAAGGTCACAAGGCGCGCACAGCATTTATAGATCTGATCGAACAGTTTCCCGCTCCTGTATCTGTGACGCCAGAGAAGGAGCCTATCAAGCGCGCAAGCCCGTCAAAGGCGAACATTGCCGGTTTCGAGGAGCACTCGAAGCGGGGCCAGAAGCGCAAACAACGGCCCGAGAGCCTGGCTTACCATCCCGTCGTACACCAAACTACCAAACCTATAATTCGTGCTGCCTTGTCGCCTCGCTCCAGGAATATCGGAGTTGGAGTTGGGAAAGGACACTCTTCGTTTGACGACATCGCTTCGCCAGAAGCACTGGCTGCAACGGATACGTCGAACCAACACGCTGCTGCGGGCACTCAAGCATCTTGGCACCAGCCGCTCACATTCGATATCCATGATCAAGAAAATCTTCATCCAGTGACGCAGCCTACCGAAATGGCCAAGGCGCTCTCCTCACCGGCACAATCCGTCACTCCGCGGATTCAACATTCAGCTCGCAATGCTGGTCAAACGACCCCGGACAAACCGTCCAGCTTCAACGGACAAGTCCCGGGGCTGAAGGGGTCGCACCCACCGTCACCCAAACGCAAACACCACCACCGCCACCGTCGCGGACCGGTCGTGTTCACGGAAGAGGGCTTGGGCAAGGGCACGGTGTATTCGCCACCGAAGAGCAGGGAGGACGCGAGCGGCAGGTTGAAGTCCCCGTCATCCGGGTCAATGGCCTCGGTGAAGGCGAAAGAGTATCTTCGACACCTCAACGAGCATGTCGATAACCTGAGCCAAGAGCGGGACCAGGCCGTGAGGAAAGTCGCTGCGCTGGGAGAGGAAGTGAGGAGACTGAAGCTGACGGTCGCGGTGTTGAATCGGGAGGTGGGCCATTGGGAGGCTTGACGGCTTCCTCGGGACAGGGTAGGGTCAGTAAATCAGGTGAGGAAGGAAAAAAAGGCTTGCACGTGAAAGGGTCAGATTGAAGTCAAAGTAGATACCACGTGGCGATCTTGCGCAGATTGGGGGCGGAAGGCTACAAGTGTTCTACATATGGACATGAAGGCAGTGGCAGTGGCAGTGGTATGTCCAACAGGTTCAGTGTCATCAGTAATAGGAGGGGTATGCGAATTCACTTCCTCCGTTGTGATTGTTCGTTGTAGCCCTGTACCTTTCCGTGTCGAGGCCCAGATCCAGGTCCAGGTATCCAAGCTTATCTGATCCGCGTGTGATTCGCCCTCCACTCTCCTCTCCACTCCTCTAGTGCAGCTGGCCGGGCTTCAGGTAACCTAAGGTAATTGCTTCAATACCTTATGTAAGCTAAGGTATGGCGTTTGAGAAGTACCAGTAATTCGTACCTAACTCAAGGTACCTACCAGGTAAGTTATCATTAAGGTACCTGGTAATAAGGTAAGTTAAGGGACCTAATCAGTCCCTTGCCCAAGATAGCTTAGATAGATAAGATACCTAGGTACCTTAGGTAAGCCACTCGGGCGGAAACCACCCCAGCCTTCCGGGGTAGACTCAGGTACGGCGTATAAGGTACCGAAGCAGTACTAAGCCACTTTTGGTCCAAGGCTGAGAGGCAGCAGCTGCGAGACAGCGACAGGAACAGCTGTGGCTCACCTTACTGTACGACCGTCATCTCTCATCTGTCTCTTCTCTTTCCCCTCTTTCTTTCTTTCATTCAAACTCCGCTTACTTCTTGCCCCGTGCATGCTTCATCTCAGTCTTCAGCTCATCCCCTCTCGGAGATTTATACTTCTTTTTGCATGTAATCCGCTTGGCTGAGTTCTCGAATCGACTTATCAACCCCATCGACTCAGCCTCGTCAGACACAACCCCTCCAGCTGCCTCGACTTGGAAGATGACTGAACTACTGGAAAAGGTCGCTCACGACAGTTCTTCCGGGGAAGAGGAATCGAAAAGCGAGTTTGATCGCGATGGGCGGAACAACTCTAAGAGCCCACTCAGTCGCAGGACTTCAGTCACCGCCGGTGACAAGGCCAGACGCAATGTTAACGCCAAGCTGGCCAACCCTCTCGCCGGTTACAGTCATCCCGAACTCGAAAACATGGGCGCTGAATACGCCACGAAGTACCAGCTGGGTGATGAAAGCGACATCAGAGCCTGCCGCATCGGTGCCGTTCTTGCCCAGGACCCAGCCAAGTACGAGGAGTGTCCCGATCTCACAGAGGAAGAGCGTCTGACCCTGCGGAAAGAGTTTGAAAGCAGGTGGGCCCAACCCAGGCTGATGTATGTCGTGATCGTCCTTTGCTCCACCTGTGCGGCGGTGCAGGGAATGGGTAAGTCTTCCATGCGAACGCCGGAAGGGGCAGCCGCGCTGACTTGGGGAAGACGAGGCGGTTGTCAATGGCGGACAGATCTTCTACGGAAAGCAATTCGGCATCGACGGTAAAGATTCACGATCAACCTGGTTGCTGGGACTTGTAAACTCCGCACCTTACCTCTGTTGTGCTCTGATCGGGTGTTGGTTGACGGTTCCGTTGAACCACTGGTTCGGTCGCCGTGGCACCATCTTCCTCACCTGTTGCATTTCGGCTCTGGCATGCTTTTGGCAGGGCTTCGTCAACACATGGTGGCATTTGTTCATCGCTCGCTTTGCCCTTGGCTTCGGCATCGGGCCGAAGTCCGCAACCGTTCCGATATACGCCGCCGAGACCACGCCCCCTGCGATTCGGGGTGCCTTGGTGATGCAATGGCAGATGTGGACCGCTTTCGGGATCATGTTAGGTTACGTCGCCGACCTGGCTTTCTTCCAGGTCAAGGATCCTCCACACATTACCGGTCTCAACTGGCGACTGATGATGGCTTCCGCAATGTTCCCTGCACTGGTGGTCATCTGTTTCGTCTTCATGTGTCCGGAGTCACCACGCTGGTATATGAGCAAGGGCCGTCACGCCAAAGCCTATCGTGCGATGATCAAGCTCAGGTACACCAAAGTTCAAGCTGCGCGAGACGTGTTCTACATGCACACTTTACTCGATGCCGAGTCGCACATGAAAGTCGGCCAAAGTAAAATTGTCGAGCTGATCACCGTGCCCCGGAATCGGCGAGCCTTGGTCGCGTCCGAGATCGTCATGTTCATGCAACAGGTACGCGAGCTCCCGCTGTGCTCCTTTTCGGGGTTGTGGCTAACTTCGTCTCAGTTTTGCGGCATCAATGTTATCGCGTACTACTCTTCGGAGATCTTCATGGAGGCAAACTTCTCTGAGATATCAGCCCTTTCGGCTTCGCTCGGATATGGGCTCATTAATTGGCTTTTTGCGATTCCGGCCATCTATACGATTGACACTTACGGGCGTCGAAACCTGTTGTTGACCACATTCCCAATGATGTCCTTCTTCCTGTTCTTCACCGGATTCAGCTTCTGGATCCCGCAGGAAAAGGCCAAAATCGCCTGCATCGCCCTCGGCATATATTGCTTCACCATCGTTTACTCACCTGGTGAAGGCCCTGTCCCTTTCACATACTCGGCCGAAGCGTACCCTCTGTATGTTCGTGCTTACGGCATGAGTCTCGCGACGGCGACCACCTGGTTCTTCAACTTCGTTCTCGCCATCACGTGGCCACGGATGCTTTCGGTTTTCAAGCCTCAAGGGGCGTTCGCCTGGTACGCGACGTGGAACCTCATCGGCTTCATTCTGGTTCTCTTGTTCATGCCGGAGACCAAGGGGAAGACGCTCGAAGAACTGGATCAAGTGTTTAGCGTGCCGACCCACGTCCACGCCGCCTACGGTCTCCGCCAGATCCCGTACTTCTTCCAACGTTATGTTTTCCGGCGCCACGTCGAGCCGGAAAGACTATACGAGAGGGACAATTCCGAGTTCGCTGACACTGGCTACGACGCGGAGGCTCAGCACTGAAGACTTGGGCCAGTGTTAGTGCCGTATGTCTTTATGGTTCTGCGTATCATGATTCTGGGCTGGGTTAGTAGGGTCGGTGTCAAATACTTTTGTTTCAGGTTGGACATATTTCTTTTATTTCATTCCTCTTCTTCTTCTTCTCCTTCTCCTTGGATTTGATGGGCAAACATACTCGGCCCTGGTGGAAAGGTGGATAAGACGCTGGCACCAGACCATGAGTTTTGTGTCTTGCCAAAAGTCTACCGTATCTGACAAAGCCAAATTGCTGATCTGTGCTCATAATCGACATTAATCATTCACCATGACCACTACCCGAACGCAGTAGTCCCACATTATACCCTTTCATCCTTTCTTCCCATGTGCCTCCGGCTCCAAACCCAATCACGCCTCGGGGCCTTCCAGTGGTTTCCTCTGTTGACGAATCGACTTTATAATCGTTCTCTTAACACCAAGTTCAAAAGAGATATGCTGAAAGTGGACGTGCTGTTGTTTGGAGCGGTGGGGAAAGGGCTTGATATGAGATGAGATGAGAGACTGTAGGGAGGAAGGGAGGGAGGGGTTGATGCTGGCTGTGGGTATGGATTTCAAGGTGCAGACGATGAGAGATGGGATGGTGTTGGTTACCTAGTACGCTTGAGATCAAGTTCAATGGGAAGAAAGGAGTGGTAGGTCTGGGGTGCGTAGTCTTTGAGGATGGTGGGTTGTTGCGAACATGGAGTGCGACGCGAGGCCGGCTGCGTAGTAAGTCGACCTCCAGGGGTGAAGTAATTCTTACCTTACGTCTTGCAAGATGAATAATCATCAGGGCTTGCTCCGATAACGAGTTGGGATCGATGCGTTGAATTGCTGGGAGCTGCGATGACATACTGTTAAAAGCACACTGCAGTATGTTTTCTATGCTTCAAATGTCCGCACCTACAGTACTTTCAGGGAATAAACTTAACAAGCCGAGAGATAAGATATTCAATCCCTTCCGGAACTCCGGACGAGGCGTTAGAGTACTTCGTACAGTACCTAGAACTAGAATCTAAGCCGCCGCTAATCGGCCCCTCTAAAGCACCCCATCTGGCCTCGGGATTCGTAAACAGCCGCGCAAAGGTTGGAACTATCAGGCCCGGAAAACCCTCTCCAAATGCCCCCTTCGGATCCCAATGTTGCCTCCATCGAATATCGGAAGGCACAGAGCATCGGTCATCAAACCTGTGGAAGGCTGATCTCCGCTTATGATATCGAACCTCTAGGCTCGTCCGATGCGTCTTGCTCTGAAACTAGAGCGTGCCGAGAAACAACACTATGAAGGGTGGCTACCTCTAAAGGCCCAGCCGGCACTATGGGTCGCCCACATCTGTATGGCCCGTATAGGACAACCAAAATCCGGCCATAAAGTTCATATCATCTCCGGCGAATGCCACCGCGATGCTGCTGACTAGGTGGTCTTTCGTACCATTGTCACGTCGGATACGCATCATATGATTCTGCTCCGATGTAGATAGGAAGGACTGATGAGTCCTAATGCTTCAAGATCTACTGATTTGAAAAGAGGTGGAACGAAAGATGTCGTTTTACAGTGTACTACCAGCACAAGTCCGCATTTGTCAAGCTATCAAGCTGTGAGAAGACAGGTCGACATTGTGTGTCAACCTTTTGGGCCACAAACACCTTCGAATTACGCTAAAGATCTCCACGCTCAATAATAAAGTCATATCGCCGTATTCTTTCGGCAAGCCTGCCGTAGGACAACCGTCTCGTCTATATAGACCAGTACCAAACCGTAGAATTTCAAGTCGTCATTCTTTCAGTCATATCTTCATCAAGTTCATCAAGACCGCCGGCGGAAAATCGAGGTTCTTGCTTCTCCAGTAACAATATCTCCACCGCCTTCTCCGCCGCCCTCGTTTCGACCTCGAATCTGCTGGTTCCGTCTCCAACCCTCACGATTTCCCTTGCCCCAACAAACACCTGACACCAATACGCCCTCTTCCCCTCCTCCAATCCATGCACATAATTGACCACTTCCGTATCCGCCAGCTGCCCGATTTCCTCTTTCGGATGAAGCAGCTTGATATTGCCTTCGACTATCCGTCTAAGGTACGGAAGCACGCCGATTGTCTCGAGAAATTTCTCACATGAGGACCAACAACCGTGAGAGTCAATGTAGATGGCACCGACTAACGATTCTATCAGATCCGAGAAGAATTTGTCAACTTCAAGTCTGGCGAGAAGAGCCCATGGGTATTGTATGCCACACCAGAGCGAGTCTTTGATAGACGAACAGAGTTTCCGGTATCGATCGACACAGGCCATCTGTGCGCGCGTGACTTGAGGGGATGTATGGCGCATGAACTGCCAAATATGCAGAGCGACGGTGGACGTGACGGTGTGGAAAGTCCTCATCGCCTTGTCCTCCACGACCTCCGCCCTAGATTCCGCGATATAGTGGTCCATGCAGAGGAATGCCAGAAACCCGGCATTGACGAGCGCGGTCCGCATGGTATGCATCCGGTAATGTTTCAGTTCCTTCTCGTCACGAAAAACACCCGTCACGACAATGTAATCGAGGACTGAGTCCCCGAGAAACTCAAGTCGCTGGTATGACATCGCTGTATTGGACCCACTGTATGAGGCATGCGTCATGGCCTCAACGAGGAGAGATTTGTTGTTGAAGCTGTAACCGACTAATCTCTCCAGCTCCCTGAAACGAGGAGGAAATGTGTCGATCGGATTCACTCTTTCGTACAGAGCCATTTGCCTCTGCTCCAGCGGGAACCACGGAACTTCTGGTAGGAACACCTTGAGGCACAACAAGGCCCTCTCAGCATCACCATCCAGGAAAGCTGCTCCTATGAGTGCCTCCACCACGTCTGCCAAAATCTTCGAAGACATTTGCCGCCTGGACTCAGTCCTGGATCTCAAAAGCTCAGAATTATACAGAGGCCTCCATTTCTGACTAGTAAACTGCTTCGTCAGAATGTACCGATCTAGCCCTAGTTCAACTGCCGCTCGAGACAGACGGGCGTTCGCCACAACACGATCCTTCTTCGCAGAAAGGAATCCCTCATGCCAATTTAAATTTTCCGCCATGAGTGTTATGGATGTGAAGAGTTTTAAGATGCTGTCGCCAAGGAACTCCAGTCGCTGGTAATTGGTGGCCTCTTTCGCCCCAGATGCGCTTAGCGCGGTAACAACAAGGCCTAGGTCTTTGAACGCAACTTTGCTGAGAACATTCTTGCACAAATGATCAGCAACCATGAACACCTCTAGATGATGCATGATCGAGGGTATGAGCAAGGCGAATTGAGAGTATGGAAGAGGTAACCTGTCTACCAAACAGCTGCTAGCGGGACGATACTCGGGCTTGGAACCGGCTACGACGTTCGTCTGGATAGCAAGTGTGATAGGATGTAAGAAATCCCTGCGCTTGGGTAGATTCATAAGCTTCACGAAGAGCTCTTCTGGCGAAGCAGGCACCGTCACGCTTAGTGGGTCCTGGTAAGATTCCGGTAACTCGTGGGTGAAGCCTCTTAGGATGTACACTGAACCTTGTCGATTTTGGTCGCGGACGAGGCCTTGCTGCCCGATGTCAAGACATGCCGCCGAGATGTCGCCTGCAGATTGCGAACCCGTATATGTTGTCAGCCACGATTCGAGATGCCAGGGCTCTATTCGAGGAACGAAAAGAGCTGGAAAGTCATCACGTTCCTTATCCATGCGGCTCCCAAATACGGACTGAAGAATGAGCGCCGATACTTTAGAAGCCTGGGAGAGGTGATTGAGGGCGTAGACGCTATTTTCGGTAATCCTCAGAGAAACTGTGAGCCTGGTAGTTTGATCCCAGTACAACGGGAACTCGGCCATCTTGGGACAACTCTGGGGCATTATCATCACCATTTGAAGTGGAGGCTCTCCGAATTTGCTGATGTCAATGCTCGCTGTCTGCATTTTTGTGGCTTCTTCCCACTTGTGGGCAACAGTTCTCCACGGATTCAGTTGATCTGCGACCTCGATCAGCGCGGCTCGTTTCTCCACTGGAGTGCTCCCATCCACGACGTCAGAGTCACGCTCCAACAAGGGTAAGAGATGATCGTTGACGAGGCCTGCGTTGTGAAGTGCAACATAAGCTTCGAAGGCGGCATCTCTCTTAGCGTATCTTTCACTGCTCCAGTGCGAAATTCCATGTGCTTCTCTCACGGAAGGATCGACGGAATTGGGTAGTATAACCTTCGCGGAGAATAGTCCACCCTTGGCGATTTCAGAGATGACGAATTCCGGAGACAAGTCAACATAAGGATTTGCCGGTAGAGTAGCACAAAAATGGTATAAATGCTGGACAGCATTATCAAGTGTAAGTAGTGCACTGTCATAATTAGCTGCATGGAACACAGTGGCATAGCTACCCAAACGCACCCAGTAGCATTGATGCAAAGAGACCTGCTCCTCTGCTCATCAAGGTCGTCTTTCCTCTGATACGCTTCATACTGACGCATCTCATCCTGGTACGCCTTCTTCATTTCATCCTCGAGTTCATGCCAGCTAATCAGTGTGAAGGGATCATCGCTGTCGACCATAAGTACGAGCTTAGATCTCTCCTTCCTCGCTCTACCCCTCCTTTGAATAAAGGACTTGAGAGTCGCTGGCTTGTTGTAGCATATGACGATGTTGCACGCGGAGACATCGATACCTTCTTCGAGAACACTAGTAGCGATCACCAAGTTCCTCTCTCCAGATTTTAGATGGTCAAGAGTTTCTTTCTGATTGCGAACATCTAAGAGCTCCCCAATACTCAATTTCCTTTTGGAGCTGTTAGAAGTGCCGACGAATGTGCTTGCCATAAAAGTATCCTTCGTTAGTGGATGTATGGTCAGTAGATGAGACAGCATACTCACGGTAGCCCTCTCCTCTACGAAGACAAGTCCCGTAAAGTCTGACACATCCTGGCGAGTAAGAAAATTGATGAAATGAAGTGCCTTTTCGGAAAGTTGACCATCCTCAGGTATACCAGGAGGCGTAATGACGACACGGTCGAGCAGTCCCCTGAGGTAAGCTTTCTCCTCGTCATCCCAATCTTGAAGAAGAATTGACTCGTCGTCAACGTGAGATTTGAACTTCTCGATACAAAGAAACAGATACTGTTCGACAGCCCAGCAGCCGAGCTCTTCGAATAACCTAACACTTTTCCGGTGCAGTGTTGAGATCTGATCCTGACAATATGTCTTTCTGTTCAGGAGCACCTTATCTAGCTGTCTCCTGCTGCTATCACTGCTACTCGCGACAAGCCTGACGACATATGGGTCTTGCCATATGTCAAGACCTTGGTAGATACTGTGCAGACTCTGAAGCGCTGCGGAAGCTGCCTGGCTGGTCCGATGGCATGGCTGATAAGTCAAACAGACTACCTCCGGAGGGTACACGTATTCCAGCATCTCCTGTCGATGCAAAGCTGGCGAGCGGCTAATAGCATTCAAATTCCGTTCGAGTTGTCTTTCTTAGTCAGCAGTCTGTTCAAGCTTGCAAGACATTCAACGTACTCCAGGCTACCGGGCTTTGCGTTTACAGTTGGTGAGGCGGTGAGTCCCAGGATATGTGGTTTCGAAAGATGGATATCCGGGCTGCGATGATTGTGGTAGAATTCCTGCATGATGCGATTGGCCGGATGAGAGGACACGCAGTGATGGGCTTTTCAAAATCAGCGCTGTGACTGCTAGAATTCGATGGGCCCAACCGACCCTCATCAAATATCAACAACGCCAGACGAGACATTCGTACAAAGCCGTGAGTCAGAGCGTCAAGTAGTATCTAGGACCAATCCATCCGTCAGTCGTAGTCACTTAACCCATTTGCAGACTCATCGTTTTCCAACAGACCTGATGGGTGGACACAACGATTCGAACATTGAGAAACACACTATCCCATATGTGCTTTTCACTCCATAGCTCCACTTTATCTGCTCCCAATAACAGTCGAAGCTGAAATGCAGGCAGCTGCGACCGAAGGACATGATGCTGTTGCTCAGCAAGAGCTACAGTGGGTGCCAAGAACCATACCAGCTGTAGAGAGGTGTTAGGTGTGATGTAGCTTCGCACATCATCCACGGTGAGTACATACTTTGTCTGGTGGACACCTTTCTAACTCACTAGCAATGCGAAGCACAGCGATTTGTGTCTTGCCACAGCCTGTCTCCATCTGAACGTGTTAGAAAAACTACCATAGGGCCTAGACAGGGACTGTACTGCAACAATAATGTTACGCTGCAAACTCTGTTCCAGCATCTCACGCTGGTAAGATCTTGGTTGCAGAATTGTAGACGCTCCATTATGAGCAGGGACAAGCATCGATAAATCATCGCTGCTTTGGCCTCTAACCTCACGTTGGAGATTAACGGTCTTTGGGGCATCAATGAAGCTAGAATTCTCCAGTGATTGGGTTGGTAGGGCATCCATTTCTAAAGGCCTGAAAACATTTCTCGTCGTAGCTGCCACCCGTAGAGTTTGTTTAACGGCCAAGTCTGTCTTAGGCCTGCTCATTGAATGCAGATATGGATGGGGCCAGCAGTCTTGTCGCTGAGGCTGAGGGTAATCCTGTGTGAATCGGTCCGTAGAAAGTTGTTCCTATTCGTTTACGCTATGTAGAGTATATATAGGAAATGATGACTAAGACATAAATAGAGACACTTAATAAGAGATGAGTAAGCAACAATATCACATTCTTCTTTACTGCACAGTCACAACAGTTCACTGATGTGAATGCAGAGATTTGCTTAACATTCTGTAAAATTTCTGTCTGCAGTTCACATTCACATTGTTTTATCTCACTTTACATCACTATTATCATCTAATGCAGATAACAATAACTTAAATTAAAAAAAGTCTGCTTCTAATTATGCTTATAAGATTACTGATCATTCTTATTTTAAAAAAAGTTTATAAAACTCTTTTCTTAATATGTTGTTGTCTTGATTTCAGTTTAAAGACTAACAACACATAAAGTTAGTTAAGCATTCTGTTTCTAATATTATCATTTTTTAATTTATGAAAATCTTTTTCTTAAGTCTCTTACATAAATTATATAAGCTCATATTTCTTTTACAGATTGTCATCAAATCACTATTCATCATTACTGAAGTTAAAGCTTTTTAATCTTTCTTTTTAACTTTACTACTTATTTACTTTGACTTCAACTCATTATGTCATTGTTGCAAGTCTTTATTAAATTATTTTTAATCATTCAGTTTTTTCTTAATATCATATGATATCAGAACTTTTACTTTCTTTTAATTATGTCTTTCTTCTATCATAAATGTTAAAATTAAATCATTAATGTTTCTTCAGCTTTCAATAATCTTCTGTAATGCATTCATTACATTACTTACTTTAATCAAGATCAGTTCAGAAAAAATAATGCTTTAATGCATTTTTAAAATATTCTGTAACAAGAGTACAGATAAGTTTATCTATTCATAATGTTTTTATATCTTATAAATTGTCTTTTAAGAAAGATCTTCTTTCTTTTTTACTAAAAATTTATGTAGTTCTTTCTTTTGTCTGTGATCTCATTTAACTTAAGATATGATTAAGAGTTCTTTATAAAAAGACAATGATGACTCTTTCTGTTTAAGAATCTTATTGACTTTAAAGCTTAATTATTACACAGATAGTTTAGCTCATTTTAGACTGCTTTGCAGCTCTGAATTAGTTCAAAATTCATTGACATTAAAGATATATGCTTTTATAAATTAATTATTATGAATTAAATTTTATAAAACATGCTCTATGAACATTTTTAATGTATAAGTTTCTAATAAATGAGTTTTCAATATCTTATAAGACTTAAATCATTTAACTTTAAACTTTTAAGACTCTTCATTTCATATAAGTACTCAGTCTTCTTTCTTTATAATGCTTAACTGCACTGTTTCATTACAAATCATTTTTGATTCAATAGTCTTTTGTAAAAGAATTTTATTAACAGTTACTTAAATCATCTGTATCTGTCTGACTCATTTTAACTGATCTTTAAAGTTAATTTCTCTCAGCAATTAAAGATTGTTTAAGTTGCCTGATAGTCATAGTATAACTATTTTCAATATAGTACTATTAAGTTCAAAGTGCATGCTTAATGATCAATAACTTCTTTTTATAAACAGAATAATTAAGCTGTGCATCTTGTAACTTTTAATCATTATAGACATCTAAATGAAGTTTCTCATCTGTTTCATTCTGCATCAGAGCACAGTCAATTGCTTATTTGAAAGTGTTCATTTCAATAATAAATGATTTGCATACAGCTACTTAAATAAGTATTAATTTAAATGTAAGTGCATTCTTAAGCTGTTGAAAGACACTGTTACATAATGCATTTCAGATAATGAGTTAATTCTTCTTTATATACAACTTAATGTTGTTCTTCTTAAGCAAATTCAATAATGATGCTGTGATCTATACAAATTCTTGTATAAACTGTCAATAATATGAAGTCAGTTCAAGAAACTGCTGTATATAATGTGCTGTCTTTGAGATAGATCAATTCTTAATGATTAATATCTTAATAAAGACTGATTATAGTGTGTTTTGTTTCACAATATATTTATAAAACTTAAGAATTTTCATCTTAACAGTGCACTTACTAGACTTAGCATATAGCTTATGTTTCTTTAAGATACTGAGAACAGTCTGTAAGTGTTTCTGATGATTTAAAATTGAGTCAGAAAAGATCAGTATGTCATTGAGATATATTAGACAGAATTTATTGAGTAAGTTCTGTAATATAGAGTTTATCATTGACTGAAATGTCATTAAGACATTGTATAGCTCAAAGAGCATAGTTATAAACTTATATTTGCTGTAATGAGTGTTGAAGACAGTCTTTTTTATATTGTTTTTAATTACATAAACTTAATAATAATCTGAAGTGAAATTAAGCTTGATTAGATATTAAGCTTTGTTGATTTGATCTAGACATTTCTGAATTTAAGAAAGTAAATATTTATTCTTAACAATAATGTTGTTTAACACTCTGTAATCAATGCACATTCATTATGTACTCTTTTTCTTTTTAATAAACAGAATCAGAAAGTCTCATAAACTTATGAACTTACAAATTAAATCTTTATTCAGTAACTTCATTATCTGTTTAATTTGTTTGTTCAGCTGTAGCTGTGACAGAGAGTAAGCATTTATGTTGATAGACTTAACATCATTAATGTTAATGTTATGTTTAAACATTTATTTAAGTAATAAACTAATAATTTGTTTAATAAAGTCAATCTAAATATGAATTGAAACTCTTTAATAATGATTTATAGTTATTCATTCATAATAATTAACAGTTCAGCTTCTGACTTCTTTAAGTTCTGTTAAATTACTAATAAGTACTTAATAATTCTATAATTTCAAAGTGTCTTCATAGCTATGTGTTCTCTGATCACATTTAATGTTGACTTGTTTACAGCTTGTTACTGCTTTTTTAAAAACAGATAATGATGTTTTCATTGTTAATCTTGAATTGTCATACAGTTCATAGCTTAATTAATTTAAGAATTAATGACTTTCAGTTAAATTAATCTCAGAATGAGATTATGTTCTTAAAGATTCATAATTTATGCTTTTAATTGTTGTTGAAAGCTATTTATCTTGAGATAAAAGATTAACTTTACAGTTAATTAAATGATCTGCTTATTTAGCAAGAATATCTTAAGCAATTTAATTTTATATTAATTATCAATCAACATTTAATTGACAACTGTCAAGAAAACATATATTTAGTTTACATCTAAATTAACTAGTACTTTCATGTTTATCTTGTTCAGTCTGTCTTGAATGTAGCTTACAAGAATATATGTATTTAAATTGAGAATATTAATTTAATTAAAGATTATACTTAATAATAAGAGTTCTGAGTCATTCAGTGTAGATGCTTCACTCAAATCATTATTAAGTTGAATAGAAGCTTCTGTTAACTTATTCATAAACACTTCTATATTTATGAACAACTTTAGTTTTTCAAATCATTCAAATTATTCAAATTAACTTCAACAATCTTCAACTTCTTCTTATCTTTATTCTTTCTTTTATTCTTATTCTTATTCTTATTTTTGCTCTTATCTTTATTCTTATCAATGTTCTTGTTGTCTCAGCAGTCTTTAACTATATGCAAGAACTTTTTATAATGAAAGCATACTTTATTCTTTTTACATCAGGTTCAATAAGCTTTTGTATTTAACTTATTTAATTTAGATATAATTAATCTTTTATGACTTTGAAACTGATCTCAAGAATTGTTTAATGAGTTGTTATGATTTAAATTTAAATCATTAAAGACATTAAAATAATTCTTATTATGTATTTCTTAAAGACTTTGTTTAATTTAATTAATTTATTAAACTAGCTCATCAAGAGTAGTTACTTCAGTCTTTAAATACTTTTAAAGTTTAAATTAAATTTTCTGCTTTAAATTCTAAGTAAACTGTTATTTCTGTTCATATTTGACTGATATAAACTGAAGAAGTTGCACAATCTTTGTAAACTTTACTTTATATTGTTAAACTGATTTTGTTTATTTCAGAGTCTCATAATGATGATGTTGATGTTTTATTTCATTAATGTTTTTAAAGATCAGTAGAAATGCTAAAAAGAAGTTATTTATATTTTAAGATTTAATATTTAACAGATCTTCTTTAGCTCAAAGTTGTTTTTCTTTTTAGAGTCATTATACTTTGATAATATCTTTTAAATAATTAATTATAACAATAATCTTCATTTTATTACTTAAAGGTCAGTTCATTAACATTTTATAAAATTAAAAGTAAGTTTTTATTTTAAGAGTTTACATCTCTGTAGTATTTACTTTTTAATTATTTTTATAAATAGATGATATCTTCATCTTCAGAGAATTCTTAAACACTGTTGTAAAGAAAGACATTATTATATTAAATATTTCTTGAGTCTTTAAAGCTGCATTAAATAGAGATATAATCTTAGACATAAAGTTAAAGATTAATTAATTAGCATAAATATTTCTTAATTAAGTTTAAAGAAATGCAATTTAACTTATCATTGTCTTATAATTAACTTAAGAAGTCATTTCTGACACTGATGACTGATTAATGATAATGAATTTATTCATTATTATAGAAATAAAGTTAAGCTTTATACTGAGAGATTGTAAATAATTAAAGACATTAATTAATAAATCAATTCTGATTTAGTTCAAATCATTGTTGAACATATCATGATATAAGAAAGATAGAACTTTTCTTTATACAATACAGTATAAGAATTTATTTCTTTATTCTGTAGTCTCAATACTGAAGTAATGATGAGCACTGAAGAGAAGATAAATATGTAATTTATGCATTATTATATTGAAATTTTTATAATCAAAATATAAATTAAATCAATTCAGATTAAAGTCTGAGTCTCAGAACTGCTTAAAAGTATGTTTCAAATCTTTGATGTTATTAGATGTGAATCAGTCTGTAGAAAGTTGTTTCTATTTGTTTATGCTATGTAGAGTATATATAGGAAATGATGACTAAGACATAAATAGGGGTGCTTAGTAAGAGATGAGTAAGCAACAATATCACACCTGCAAGGAGCTGCAAAGCGAACCGACGTTCTCTAGACCACTGTTCCATCTCGGATGCCAACGGCAAAGTATTCTCCAGTTACAGTGTAAAGCATCTAGACTGCAGACATGCAGTTCGACCTTGAATGTGGATATGCTCCCCGCTAAAAGACCATTACTATCTAATATGACTAAACACGCCGCATCCTGCAACCCCTACAGGTTGGTGAGGTAGTCTTCAATCTCCTCTTTGCTCAGCTTTCGAAACCTTGGACCTTGTGCTCCCTCTACACCTTCGTACCCTAACAGGTGGTTTGCGGGTGGTCCAACGATGCCTTCATGCCATCATGTTAATCGTTGCTTCTGGTGACTGAACTCATGGAACTCACCAATCTCGACAGTCTCCCCATTCATCTCACCCTCGATCGTCTCTTTGAGGGTCAACAGTGCGATATGCACTGCATCTTCCAGCTCCAACCCCTCCGTGTATCTCTTCTCAAGGAACGTCTTGGCGCTGGTTGCACTCTTCCCTATTGCCGTGGCCTTCCATGGAAAGTAACTTCCGCTGGGATCTACCTGATACAAGCTTGGCCCACCTTTGAAGATACCACCCGTTTTCCCTGATGCTTTCTTCCGCTCCGCCTCGGTCTCTCCACCATCCTTTGCGGCCTCTTCGGTCTCGGGCTCTATCCCATCGTCCCATCCTGCAATGAGTAAACTGACTCCATATGGCCGCACACCGCCAGATTGTGTTGCCTCTTGCATTACTCGAGCAACGTCTTGAACTAATATCCGTGTTGGCGGGTATTCGTTGTAGATGCGCTTGTAACCGGTATGAGACACTTTCCGAGCTTTATCGACAAGAATACGATAATCTGGACCCATCCCAGAGTAGACCATACCAATGTTCGGCGTGATCAGGCTGACTTTTGAGAGCGAAGGAGGATCTATAAGAGGCGACGATGATTTCTTCTCAGTGGCGAGGACAATGCCATTCGTGGCTAGACAAGCCGTTAGCGGTCTATCCCTCCCTTATAGGTGATGCAGGCCTTCTTGACGGTACCTTTGATTCCCAACGATGTCACGCCTTGGTTCACAGCGTTAAGCGCATATTCTGCAGGACCGTTGATCAGCTCCGCTACCATTCAATTCCCTTCCGCGTCTGATGCAGGAGGCTCAGGCACTGACTGACCTATTTGTACAAGCTTTCCACTGCGATCCAAGTCAGTCCCGAGTAATAATACAACATGAGCAGACATACCTGGGTGAGAAGGTCGTCAAAGAAAAGGAATACCGATCCGCCATCTTGAAGTAGTAATGCCCGCAAGGTCGAGTCAGGTTCCTATGGTGAGATATCTGTTCGACAGGTTGACGTTATCGTTTAGGAGGTAAATGGGAGGTGTGGTGGAGTTTTGAGCTTGAGCTTGTATACCGTAAGGGAAGTAATATCCACCTTTAGGGAAGGCTACCGTGCAGCTTCGCGTTGCGAGTAAAGGTACTTGGTACCTAAGGTACGCGAAATAGTTGCATTACGTAAGCGATTCAGAACATTTCCACAACGCCAAATCTAACTGCAGTAACATACAAAACGTAGTGTTGAGTCTATAAACCTGGCGGTCGTGTAGAGAGCACCTTTTGATCTGGCATCTGTGTGAACAGTTGCGTATGAATTCATGTAATGTTATCGGGGGCACATTGAGACTTGGCGGTGTCAGGCTCGCTTGACTTGGCATTGTGTGAATCGGTCTGTAGAAAGTTGTTCCTATTCGTTTACGCTATGTAGAGTATATATAGGAAATGATGACTAAGACATAAATAGGGGCACTTAGTAAGAGATGAGTAAGCAATGATATCACATCCTTCCCTACTGCACAGTCACAACAGTTCACTGATGTGAATGCAGAGATTTGCTTGACATTCTGTAAAATCTCTGTCTGCAGTTTGCATTCACATTGTTTTACCTCACTTCACATCACTATTGTCATTCAAAAGCAGCTAGAAGTGTAAGTTGTTGTCATTATAATGATGAGGTGAATTATTCACTGTCCACCCCACCTGTCTATATCATTGGCCATGACACTCTCAAAAAAAAAAAAAAAAAAAGTTCTTTTCTTTTCTTCTAAGTTTTCAATCACACTTCAACTTCTGTTCACTTTTCTTATTGTACTTATCAATTTTTATTTGCTCTACTATCATGTAAGCTTTTCATAATTAATTTATAGTGCATCACTAATGATCTATAGATCTATCTTTTAAGTCTGTGTTCTGTGTAATTCTGTCATCATCACTTCATCATCAGATATAAATGACAACAATTTAAACTGTTGCAAGTCTGCTCTTAATCACTCTTATAAGATCACTGAACAGTCTTATCATGAAAAAAATACAAAAACTTTCTTTTATGATATGTTGTTGTCTCTGTTTCAGTTTAAAAGCTAACAGATTATAATGTTAATTAAGTATTCTGCTTTTAATGTTGCTTTCTCTTCTCTCTTTAACAGATTAACTACTGATTAGCTTGACTTCTCATTACTTAATGTTCTGACTGATCTGCTATTAAAGAGTTGACTCAGAATTAAGCTTAAGATGTTGTTAATAATTTAACAGTTAATTCTGTATATTAACATAAATTCAGATCATTTTCACACTTACTGAACATATTGTGAAGCTGCTGTCACTTACATTCATAAGAAATGTAAGCTGACTGTCTGTAATAACTGTATGCATAAAGACAGATCATTTACAGTATGTATTTAGACTGAATTCAATGATCATTATTTTCTTTACAGTTTGTGTACAAACTATCATTGAGATGTGCAGAGTATTTAGTGCAGCTTTTGTAAGTATAAATCTATATTAATATGATGACTACTTATTGTTCTAAATTATGTAAAGTTTAAATTCTCTTTGTCTGCTGACTCAGCAACTTCTTATTGTCATTATGTTACTGCTCTGTCTGCTGTTCTCATCATCATCATTGATGATGTTATGCTTTCTGTCAACTATAATTACTTGTTGACAGAGAATGTTTTGAGTACTGTGAATAAGTTAAAGATAGCTGCTGAGATTCTTTATCATTAAGCTGAAAAACTTAACATCAGTATGTTTATTGCTCTGCTTATGCTGTCACTCTGTTTGCATCAGTTACATTTTCACTCACTGTTGTGTCATTACAGTGAACAGTAGTTTTGCTTTAAATACAGTTTATACTTAACTCATAGCTTTCTCTTTTTTTTTTAATAGATAGATAGTTAATGAAATTGCTTTGCTTCTAATACTATTACTTTCTAATCTATAAGAATCTTTTTCTTAAGTCTCTTATGTAGATTATATAAGCTCATATTTCTTTTACAGATCATCATCAAATCACTGTTAATTCTTATTGAAGTTAAGACTTTTTAATCTTTCTTTTTAGCTTTATTACTTGTTCACTTCAACTTCAACTCATTGTGTTGTTGTTGCAAGTCTTTATCAGATCATTTTTAATCATTCAGTTTTTTCTTAATATTATGTAATGCTAAGACTTTCACTTTCTTTTAGTTATGTCTCTCTTCTGTTATGAGTGTTGAAGTCAAGTCATCAGCATTTCTTCAGCTTTCAATAGTCTTCTGTAATGTGTTCATTACATCATTCACTTCAGTCAAGATCAATTTGAAAGAAGCAATGCTTCAGTGTACTTTTGAAATGTTCTGTAATGAAGATATAGATAAGTTTACTTATTCATAATGTTTTTATATCTTATAAATTGCTTTTTAAGAAAGATCTTCTTTCTCTTTTATTAAGAGCTTATGTAGCTCTTTCTTTTGTCTGTGATCTCATTTAACTCAAGATATGATCAAGAGTTCTTTGTAGAAAGACAATGATGACTCTTTTTGTTTAAGAATCTCATCAACTTTAAGACTTAATCACTGCACAGATAGTTTAGCTCATTTCAGACTGCTTTGCAGCTCTGAATTAGCTCAAAATTCATTAACATTAAAGATATATGCTTTCATAAGTCAATTACTGTGAATTAAATTTTGTAAAACACACTCTGCAAACATTTCTAATGCATAAGTTTTTAATAAATGAGTTTTCAATATCTTATAAGACTCAAATTATTTAGCTTTAAACTTCTGAGACTCTTCATTTTGTATAAGCATTCAGTCTTCTTTCTTTGTAGTGCTTAACTGCACTGTTTTATTATGAATCATTTTTAATTTAATAGTCTTTTGTAAAAAAATTTCATTAACAGTTACTCAAACTGTCTGTATCTGCTCAACCTGTTTTAACTGATCTTCAAAGTCAGTTTCTCTCAGTGATCAGAGATTCATCTGATAGTTATAAGTTTATCTTATATAGTAGGTATAATGAGCTCTGTTTAGTTGTACTATAAGCTCAGATTTGATGTGCATATATTTTAAAAAGTTTGCACAGTACTGAAACTGTAGAAATGGCACTTTGTCATTGTCTCACTTTCAAATCAAATATGAGTTGTTTGATTCTGAATCATAATGCAGTCAAAATTGATTCATCACATCATTTTCACACACATGCTTACAAAGCAGTGACTTTTTAGATTCTGTATCATCTTTCAGATACAATATCATTGCTTTCTCTCATTTCACATTGTCTAGCTCTCACAGAGCATTTAAGAACACTCTATTTGCTGAGTTTTCTTCTATAAAATTAAATTGATGACTAATTGAATCTAATATGACAGCCTAAGCTTCAGATCAATATTGAATGTTAAGATCATACTGCTGAAATTTATCAATTTATTAAGTTAGCTGTTTAAATGAGTGCAGTGTATTCTTTAAATATTGTAGACCTTTGTGATTCATAATGATAGTTGTAGTATGATCATTTTCAATATAGTACTATCAAGTTCAAAGTGCATGCTTAATGATCAATAGCTTCTTTTCATAAACAGAATAATTAAGCTCTGCATCTTGTAACTTCTGATCATCATAGATAACTAAATAAAGTTTCTTATTCATTTCATTCTTAACAGTAATGTTGTTTAACACTCTGTAATCAATGCACATTCATCATGTACTCTTCTTCTTTTTAATGAACAGAACTAAGAAGTCTCATAAACTTGCAAACTCATAAATTAGATCTTTATTCAGTAGCTCTGTTATCTGTTTAGTCTGTTTGTTCAGCTGTAGCTGTGACAGAAAATAAGCATTTATGTTGACAGACTTAATATCATTAATGTTAATGCTATATTTGAATATTCATTTAGATGATAGTTTGTCTGATAGAGTTGACCTGAATATGGATTAAAACTCTTCAATAATAACTTATAATTATTTATCTATAATAACTAACAGTTCAGCTTCTGACTTCTTTGAGTTCTGTTGAATCACTAATAAGTGTCTAACAGTTCTGTGATTTTGAAGTGCCTTCATAGCTGTGTGCTCTTCAATCACATTTAATGTCAACTCATTTACAGCTCATTGTCATTCTTTCATAATAACTAACAATTCAGCTTCTGACTTCTCTGAGTTCTGTTAAATCACTAGTAAGTGTCTGACAGTTCTGTGATTTCAAAGTGTCTTCATAGTCACATACTCTTTAAACACATTTAATGTTGATTTATTTACAGTTCATTGTTGCTTTTCTGTAATAACTAACAGTTCAGCTTCTGACTTCTTCAAGTTCTGTTAAATCACTAATAAGTGCTTAATAGTTCTACAATTTCAAAGTGTCTTCATAGCTGCATGTTCTTCAATCACATTTAATGTTGACCTGTTTACAGCTCATTGTCACTTTTTCAGAAACAGATAATGATGTTTTTGTTGTTAATCTCAAATTATCATACAGTTCATAGCTTAATCAATCTGAGAATTAGTGACTTTCAGTTAGATTAATCTCAGAATGAGATTATGTTCTTAAAGATTCACAATTTATACTTTTAATTGTTGTCAAAAGCTATTTATCTTAAGATAAAAGATCAGCTTTGCAGTTAATTAAATGATCTGTCTGTTCAGCAAGAATATCTTAAGTGATTTGATTTTATATTGATTATCAATCAACATTTAATTAACAACTGTTGAGAAGACATATATTCAGTCTGCATCTAAATCAACTAGTACTTTCACATTTAGCTTGTTCAGTCTGCCTTAAATGTGGTCTGCAAGAATATATGAATTTGAATTGAGAACATTAATTTAATCAGAGATTATACTTAATAATAAGAGTTCTGAGTCATTCAGTGTGAATGCTTTACTCAGATCATTATTGAATTAAATAGAAGCTTCTGTTAACTTGTTCACAAATACTTCTATATTCATGAACAACTTTAGTTTTTCAAATTGTTCAAATCATTCAAATCAACTTCAACAATCTTCAACTTCTTTTTATCTTTACTCTTTCTCTTGTTCTTATTCTTGCTCTTATCTTTGTCCTTATCTTTACTCTTATCAGTGTCCTTGTTGTCTCAGCAGTCTTTAGCTATATGCAAGAACTTTTTATAATGAAAGTACACTTTATTCTTCTTACACTAAATTCAATAAGCTTTCATATTTAACTTGTTTAATTTAGACATAGTTAATCTCTCATGACTTTGAGACTGATCTCAAGAATTATTCAACAAGTTGTTACAGTTCAAATTTAAGTCATCAAAGACATTAAAATGACTCTTATTATGTGCTTTTTAAAGACTTTGTTCAATTCAATTGACTTATTGAATTAACTCATTGAGAGTAGTCACTTTAATCTCTGAATATTTTCAGAGTTCAGATCAAATCTTTTGCTTTAGATTTTAAGTGAACTGTCATTTCTGTTTATATTTGACTGATATAGACTGAAGAAGTTGTACAATCTTTGTAAACTTTACTTTATATTGTTAAATTGATTTTGTTTGTTTCAGAGCCTCATAATGACAACATTGATGTTTCATTTCATTAATATTTTTAAAGATCAGTAGAAATGCTAAAAAGAAGTTATTCATATTTTAAGATCTAACATTTAGCAAATCTTCTTCAGTTTAAAGTTGTTCTTCTTTTCAAAGTTATCATACTTTGACAGTATCTTTCAAATAACTGATCATAACAGTGATCTTCACTTCATCATTTAGAAGTTGATTTGTCAACATTTTGTAGAATTGAAAGTAAGCTTTCATTTTGAAAATTTACATCTCTGCAGTGTTCACTTTTTAACTATTCTTATAGATAGACAGTGTCTTCATCTTCAGAGAATTCTTGAACACTGCTACAGAGAGAGACACTATTACATTAGATATTTCTTGAGTTTCTGAAGCTGCACTAAATAGAGATGTGGCCTCAGACATAGAGACTGATTAATTAGCATGAACATTTCTTAATTAAATTTGAAGAAATGCAATTTGACTTGTCATTATCTTGTAATTGACTTAAGAAGTCATTTCTGACACTGTTGACTGACTAACAATAGTGAGTTTGTCTATCATCATAGAAATAGAGTTAAGCTTCATACTGAGAGATTATAAATAATTGAAGATGTTAATTAATAAATCAATTTTGATTCAGTTTGAATTGCTGTCAGATATGTCACAATATAAGAAAGATAGAACTTTTCTTTATACAACACAGCATAAAAATTTGTCTCTTTATTCTGTAGTCTCAACACTGAAGTAGCAGTAAGCACTGAAGAGAGAATGAATATGTAATTTATGCATTACTGCATTGAAACTTTCACAATCAGAACATAAATTAAATCAGCTCAGACTGAAGCTCAAGCTTCAGAGCTGCTTAAAAGTGTGTCTCAAATCTTTGATGCTATCAGATGTGAATTGATCTGTAGAAAGTTGTTTCTATTTGTTTATGCTATGTAGAGTATATATAGGAAATGATGACTAAGACATAAATAGGGGCACTTAGTAAGAGATGAGTAAGCAACGATATCACAATTGTTAGAGCGCTTGGATGACAACGTACCTTACAGAGCACCCAGAAAGTAAGGTTGGAATGTCTTCACCATCTCAGTGCGCCTTCAGCTTCTCTGAACTTGACTCTGGCTAGTTCTAGTCCCACAGTGTTTGTCAAGATACCTATACCACTCATTTTAACTTTATCCACCAAAATGTCCTCTACGGCTTTCAACCCACACCCCGGATGGCACTGGCCAGAAGATGTACCAGCGCCATCAACACAGTCGGACAATACGACAGGAGCGACGAACATCCCGGGAGGCTTTGGGGAAAGCCATGGTGCAAAGCCTGAGCAACAGCAACAGCAACAGCAACAGCAACCGCAACCGCAAGCGGCAAAGCACTGGCCTCCAAGAACCTGCCGCATCTGTCTGGAAACTGTCCTCCCCACCTATCATCCGCCGTCTACCAGCCTTCCCGACATGCTTCAGTCAAGTCCCTCAGTGACATATATTTCTGCAGAACCTGACTCTGGAAGACTCATCCGTCCGTGTAAGTGTAAGGGGTCTTCGAGATATGTACATGAAGGATGTCTGCAAGCGTGGCGACATGCGGATCCGGCCTATGGCAAGAGAAATTATTGGCAATGCCCAACTTGTGGTTTCAGATACAGATTGGAGAGGATGAAATGGGCGCGCTGGGTCAGTAGCCAACTGACCCAAGTCACGCTTACTTTCTCGATTCTGTTTTTGGCGATGTTCCTCTTGGGCTTCGTTGCCGATCCCATTATCAACCTTTACCTTGATCCTTATACCACAATATCGTCGGCGTCTTTGTCGAAGCTGGGACCAAAAGCTGAAACGCTCCTACCAACTGATGACGAGGCTTCATGGACTGAGCACTTCGTGAAAGGTCTAGCATCGCTGGGCCTGCTAAGCTTCATCAAGGTTATACTTGCTCTATCCCCTTGGCAATGGTGGAACCTGCGTAGCTCTGGCATCATGGCCGGAAGTGGACGCACTGGAGGGAGTGGGAGAGACAGACTTGCAAGCATCAGTTGGCTTGTCGTCTTGATTGGTATCGCTACTTTCTTATGGGTAAGCCTGACACCTTTTCGAAGAGGGCCGTTGTTTATGATGGATCCTAGGGTGTCTATAAAGGTGTTCGAGCATGGAGTCGTCGAACCCTAGAGAAGGCTGGCGAGCGTGTGGTTGACGTACCGCTTGACGACGATGATCGAGACGATTCGGTCGATGAAGCAGGAGCAGGAAGTTCTAGCTCACATCAAGACTAATGAGGCGGCACGTTACTTACCACCAGGCCACGTCGTCTTCTTCCAATATGATCTCCGGCGGGTTACACGAGTCCGAACAGAACCCAATACTTGTACCGATGTTCTACATGTCCCAATGCTCGTTGGCAAGCCACTAATCGCAGATACTTTCAAGCCCGCACAAACTTAAGTTGTCACGATCCCTTACCATGGTGTGCCAATTAGTCAATATGCGAAGAGCAAGTGGCTGTGAAATGCTTTCGAGTGAAAGCGTTATGCTATTCCATGGAAAGCTCTCCAGCCAACGCCATCGATGTCTTAGTGTGTGCGCATGCACCTTTCGTCTTTCACGCGCTCTTCGTGAAATGTTACAAGGACGAGAAGGGACTGGTGGCAAATCGATAGTGTATAGGGGCATCTAAAATATCTACAAACGGTGGCAGAAATGCCTCGAGATTGTGTGTTCTTCATCTTCATCTGTGTCGAATTCGCCTGTGACCATTGGGACTGATGATATCTCGCCCTTTGAAGATGTGTATTTCAACTTTTGTTCGCCCATTTTAACAACTCATCGACACACAACAATCAGTTACGGTCTTTATTTGACCGAGAAGCATTTCCCGAACCTTTTGCTACCACGGAGATTGTAGTCCATCATCACAAAAACCTTAGCCAACTTTTCACCACATGACGCGACCGTGTCACTTACGGTGGGGCCGACTCGCTTTCGCGTCTGGAACTTGCCCTAACCATCGCAACAGGGCCTCCGTTTTGAACATGTTGATCGTTATTCTTAACCTCAACTGAGAGGATGGCCGCAGACTCTGGGTACCACTCTTTCTCCTTGCCCAGAGTTCCCCACGTCCACGGTTTGTCTGAAACCTCCGAGAGGTCGAATTCTTTTGATCTACAAGAGTTCGCGGATGGTCTTACCTCGAGCGAATTTCAAGCGATCGTCGACCCGGATTACCTCCCTGAGATTTCCGAGACGCCCACGACTGCCATACCACTCATCGCGTCAAATACGGTTATCAAAGCGAGAGGCTCCAACGAGATTAACTTCTCTCGTAAAACGAATGCCATCAGTAAGGTTGGTGCTTCCACCAAAGCCAGCCTCCTCATCAACGTCAACATCTCGAGGAAAAGTCGCGGCTATGCTAGGGACCAGAAGTCCGCGCTGCCCAAGTTACAACCATCTCCTCTGACCACCTCTCGCGACGACGACAACGATCAGGATATATGGACTCTCTTGGGACCTGTCGATCCGGAGGCAGCACTTGCGCAGCACTTCAAGATTGCGGTCAACATGATGAAACACTTGAATTACGCTCTCTTTCATTCCGATGCCAAGCACGAGATAAAGCAGTCTGTCATGGTGGAGGTGAAAGCGTTGGCCGAGGAAATGATATACTTCTTCGACGGTCTTCAAGGAAGCTTCAAGATTCAAATCGAGGAAATCAAGGACACGAAGAGTTACTTGCCGACCCTGGGCGACAACCTAGAAGAACATCACTTGAAAGCTGCGATCAGAATCTGGGCCAAGAGGATTTGCGAGTGTGTAACCATCGTGCTTCGTTGAACCTGGCGCACAGAAGCTGAATCTGTGGTCAGGAATGTTAGGAAGCCCCGCAAAAGCGAGAAGCATCTGCTAGAAAGCGTCGCCCGAGCGTATGACGCCAATGTCTATAGTCCTTCGCTTCAACTCCGCCGCCGGGATGCCAGGCACAACATCCGCGAGCTTTCCGTACACCTAGACTCGGTCTATAATGCGATCGAAGGTGCCATTGAGATTTATGAGCAGATCATCGTGGAGATGAGCGGGTTTAGGCAAGCTCTGGAGGGAGCATTAGATGACTATCGTCGCTTGCCTTGTGCGTGGTTCGACTGGTGGGGATATCAGAGGGTCAAGGTAAAGGCTCGCCGGCACAACTCGGAAGCCACGAACTCCAGCGTGCCTAGCACCCCCACTGCGTTGACAGATGCCGAGTCTGATGACAAGGCTGGACTATCAATGGTGACTGCCTTGCATGCAAAGACAACGAAGAAGATGGCCCGGGCAGCGGGCATGAAATGGGAGGATACATGATGGTCGTCGAAGCTGTGCAAACTCTTTATATTTGCTCGAGTGCTCTCAGGTACCGTAGCTTATACTTTGTGCTGGTCAGCGTTGTAGGATGGCTCGCCATTGCAAGCGGATTTCCTCTCAAGGTGAAGGGATGGCTACCTTACTCACGATACCTACCTTACCTATGAGATCCGAAGATAGGAATGGCATTCGCATGCGACAGAGATAGGACTCAATTGACCCTTCTCATGAAGCATTAGTTATTTTGTATCATCCCTGCAACTCGAATCTGGTTGTGTCTAACGTCGCATTGCGCAAAGCAAGATAAACGTAGGGTAGGGTAAGGTAAAACGCGATACCAGGTTCGTGATCCGGCCCTGGGCTTCAGCTTGGGTTATACCTACGTGAGCTTGCGAAGCCATTACCAGTCCGATTTGTCTCATCAATTGACAATCTGGTCTAGCTAGGTATTGGGGGCAAATACGTCATTCCAACGTCTAACCAGCTCACAGCGGCTGCATTGGTGTTGCAATACTGAGTACCGTGAGAGAGTGAGAGAGCGTCAATGCTGCCGGGCATAACGATTGTATTCTCAACTTCGGGTTCAGTAACACCTCGGTATTCCGCTCTACTGATCATGATCTTCGGGTATGATGCCTTGCTTGCAAGACACCTTTCGTCTCCATGTGGTCAAGCCCTCTCTTCAGATCCCGGCGTCATGAGAAATGTGACACTACCACGCCTTCAGGAATCAGGATGGACACCGAGCAACGCTACTGAATGTAAGTAAAGTTAGGACCCAAAACAAAAGAGTTAGGAAGGCAGAGTCTGTTGAGCTTGAGATTCTCCAGCAACTCAAACTAAATAATCCAAGGCATACCGTCCTTCGACACCACCACCGACTAGGATAGGGTTTTCCGATGCGCAAGATATATATCGATAACACGATCCATCAACTGCGGCTCAGCAATATTTCATCACGACCCTGCAGTGCATCGAGTGTAAGAACCAACGAATGAGATCCATCATGGCATCCATTCTATCTCAAAGGATATGGGCGGCTCTTTCTATTGAGCCTTCGGATGGATTGTCTGCGCGCCTCAAGCCCTGGCTTTGTCAGCACTAGATGAGTTACCTTAAGGTTACCAGGTCGGGTGGCGAAGAAAGGAGGGGCAGAAAGGTAGGGACCCTGTCCCATAGTACTTCGTAGGTAGCTTGGCCTCAATTTTGGAGAGACCGGGACAATATACCTGTAATATCATCCTAAGGTCTGATCATGTACGACGGGAGTGTCAAAGGTGTGCAATAAAGGAAGTGTGCGTAATTCGTGAAGTTAATTTGATCGAATCCTACCTTACCTCTTAACTTCACTCTGCAATGCTCGTACCTAAGGGACGTAGAATACATACAAATGCACAAGATTAGCAACAGCAGCAGCGACACAACAAATGCTTGCTGAGCACATCGGACGTGATACCTTATACTATCATCTTCTGGGACCAAACCAAAACGCTGCAGTATCGTCCTGGTTGTGAGCCAGTGTTGAACGGTTCCTTGCAAGCTCGTCAAACAGCTATCCATTCGAGTGACTCGACAAAGCTCCTCCGACGAATCCAACCGTCGCACGTTCTGAACAGCGTTGCAACCTTGCCGACACCTGCCTGACAAAAGTAAAGTCTCGCAGTCTGTTACAGAAATCGCAACTGACATTCGCAGTGCCCACCAACCGGAGCGTAGGGTCGTCAGCGATCCAAGACTATCTCAGGGACTTCGATGACTCGCGACTGGCACGTCACATCGCGGCCGAATACTCGTCCCTGTCTCGCTCGCCGCGGGACGAAGCACATGCTCCAAAATCGTTGTCGATCAGTAACATGGGCACGTCGATGCTGCAGTCTGGTGCAGACCGGACCCAAAGCAGTACAAACCCATCGAATGACCTGCCCGCTCTGATCAGGCACACATCGAGTCGCTCTTCGGCCGACTCGAGAGAAAGCTCGGACACCATTGACCCTCTGATATCAGAGCATATGTGGCTTCAAGAAGGTCCGGACGGCGTCCTGGGAGCCCCTGCACCGGCCATCTTCCAGTGTCCCTTCAACTTTCTGCGATGCTTCCGGGCTTTCGCGGACTTCGGACAGTGGTTCTCCCACAGTCTCATACATTTCCGGCAGGAGACTCCGCCGACACGTATGAAGTGTTGCTTCTGCAATGAGATCTTCGAGAACCCTGACGGGCAAGGGTGCTGGTGGCAACTGTTGGAACATGTTGAACTGCACCATCGACAAGGCGCAAATCTCGCAGACTTTCCTCCCAACCTTCCGTTGATCGAGTGGCTCCGCAACAGGAAGCTCATCACCGATGCCGACTACAGATTCTTGAAGACCAGAGCTGAGCGCCCAAGTGGTCTATTTGGCCAAGGAATCACCGGACAGTCAGCGTACGATCTTGAAAATGAAATCATGTATACAAGCTCTGTAGAGAGCAATTCGCCACGTCGCCAACGCCAGCTCCGACGAGGTTAAGAAGACTTCATTCGGTCATTTGTGGGGTTTTGCTATTTCTGACTGCAGCACCAAAGTGCCGTCGCACCGGAAGTATTCCAAAAAAAAAACCGTTGTGGGGTGTGCCGTTATATGTTCTTCAGTCTCCATTATGTGGAATGATGGGATTCTATATTTTTAGACCGTCAAAGCAATTTCTCTGGGGCACTGCCTCTATCGATAACAAAGTGGTGGAGCTAGGCAAGGTTCCGCCAGCCATCTTTGGGGGCTGTGCCTGGTGGCCTAATACCTTAGCGACCAGGCATCGCTTGGGGGCCGAGCTGAGCTGTGATGACCTGACGAATTTTCCTTCGCGTGTCGTTTGCTTCTTGTTGGTTCTTGGCTATCTTCCTTGAGTGTTTTAGCATTTTTTCAATCCTCAGGGTTTTGGATGGCGGGAGATAATAATGTCATGCTACGAGTTATATACACGCACACTCCAATTGACTCATTCCGACGAATACTAGCCCCTTACTGTCCGGACAAGACTTCTAGCTCAAATGTTATCAGTCATTGATGGTATGCGACCCATTTGCCTGAACCATTGCCTCACTTTCGAGGATGCAGCCCTTTGACTTCCTACGAGCTGTATCCCAAGACATTACGAAGTACTTCGTACTTTATCGTTTGATACGGCCGGCCGCTATACGAATCAAATGCCGAAGTTGGATGCCTGGGGAGGTGATGCCTCTGATAACTGGCTCATCCTAGCATCCACCCTGTAGAGTACAAGAGCTCGACCTTACACCACTGCCCGGTCACCAGAGCCTACAGGTTGGGACCCAGCCTATGATTTGAGAGCGGTGTTACCTGTCCGTGAGCCGACTGTGTTCCCGATTGTGAATGAGTGTTTTCCCGCAGATGCGGGAACGGCTGGGGGCGACATATATGACCTGAGGACTGGAAGTGCTCATTGGTCATCGACAGCCATTCAAAGGTGAAGACTGGCTATCGGCGCGCATGGTCCGGGCTCCTTGCACATGCACATGTATCCCATTCCGTCGAGAACTTGGACAGTCGACATCTGACACATGTTCCCATGAGGTTGATTGTCCTTCGCTCGTGAGCCTTGGCCGTAGCCCTCCTTCGAAACACCCTTTCCAAACGTCGGTAGAACGTGGAACTCCCATTTAGCAGGTAACTCTGTGTTAGATTAAAGCTGTCCCCAGCGCCCGCCCACATGAACGCGTGGGGATATAAGTATGTACAATGGACGCCAGACGCTGCTATATATGCCCGCAATGCAGTCAGTTATGCAAAGCCGGTCTAAGCTTAAGAAGCATTGAAGCCCGATAAGGTCGACGTCACTGGTATAAGCTACTCAACCACCGATTAAGCCTTAGACATCGCCCATCAATTCCACCGGTGGCCTTGCCGTATGCGCCAATATTTTACTCTCGGATCCGTCTAATTGCGCCTCGATCGGACTCAGATCGCCGGGACTCTCCGTCGTATCCTCGACCATGACGGCCGGTAGATGCGGGCTATCGCCGTGGTCCCCCGGATGATACACGACCGTACTGCTCCCGCTCCGTTGGCGATTGACGATCCTCGTCCCTTCCTTCCTCCCCCCGCCGTCCAACGTAGCCGTCGGCGACACGGGGGACACCGGATCCTGACCGCCAGCCGTCGGCCGTGCGCGCAGTTTCGCCAGCGCAGACGCGAGATCGTCCGCATGCACCTCCTTGTTCGGTGGACCCTCGTTCCGCATCTCCCACCCCATCGGCGGGCTGGGCGGCGGCGATATGAAGAACATCTTCTGCGCCTGCGGGGCCTGCAGGTGTTGGTCGACCGGCTCGATCGGCGTCGGCTCGCCGAAGTAGACGCGCACCCGGTTGCCGAGGATGGCTTCGCCGTCGAGGATCTGCCGGATCCGGATGGCCGAGTCGATGTCGTGGAATGAGGCGATGATGCGACGGAGGGATTTCAGCGGGGCCCATGAGTGGAGGGGCGCGGATTGGTTAATTAGATCCCGGATGGTGAGGAGGTGTGTTGGGTGGAAGATTGCGGGGTCTTGGAGGTTCTTGGGGAGGGTTGCTGTTAGCAGTGAGGATAAGCATAAGACCGGAATGAACATACCGTAATGAGAAGAGTATTTGATGGTGGCGATGGATTGATTAATGGAGGTATTGATGAGAGGTCGAGAGACAGCGGTGTTTGCGTGCCTCTGGAGGCAGGACTTGAGCTTTGCGAGATTGGTGGAGAAGTCCTTCCATCTGACATGATTGTTCGCTGCTAAGTCTAGAGTATGCTGGCGAAATATCTGATACTCTTTCCTTCGTGACTGTGCTGCCGTTTCCTTGGGACTAAGTTGGACTGTCAAGACCTTCAACGGAAGGGCAACTTATATCGAAAAGATAACTAGGCGCAGCATGGGTGCTTCGGGGATGAGTAGGACCGATCCGGCAAGAGCGATTGGTTGGCTCAGCTTCACCATGTCATTCTCAGCACACTTAAGTTTGTGTTCCGGAAAACTTATCCTTCGAGAACAATCAAAAATGACTTTGCATCCATGGAAGTACAGTACCATCTTACAGTGTTGCCACCCAATACCTTAGAGAGCCCATGCTTGGTTACGTGTGCGGTCCGAGGTTGGAGGTCTTGGCAGGTGACAAAGCCCTGCTTGACCAGCAAAGCCATGCTAAGTTATATCCGGTTAGCTGCACCTTGGCCCCCCCTACCTTATGTAGGCTAAAATGATCTGCAAGGATGGACTAACCATTACGAGTAAGGTACAAAGACGATACCTGTATCATTGTATTGTTCCACTTTTGCACAGCCAGCACTCGAGACCTCGACTTCAATCCGACACGAACGAACGCGCAACACGAGTCAACGTCTGAGCCTCTGTCTTGGCTGTTAGACATCATACGGTCTCACTCCTCAAGGATACTACCGCTGTTCATGACCGTACGATAAGCCGGCCGAAGGCAGCGCAAGCGCTCCTGTGTTGAGTAGGCGTGGTCTGCGCCGCCATGGATTACGATGCGATGGCTCTGGACGCTGAGGACGTCGGTCCTCGAGTAACTGTCCGAGAGGTGATGACTACCGACCTTGACTTTACTTCTTCTCGATCAAGGTTTAATGAGCTTCTCTGACAGGCCGCGAGCGATCATGTTGACTTCACACTTGCCAACGTTGACCTCGCCTTCGCCAACTCTCTCCGCCGCACTATCCTCGCCGAGATCCCTGTCATGGCCATCGATTTGGTTGAGGTGGAAGCGAACACTTCTGTTTTAGCGGACGAATTCATCGCTCACCGCCTTGGTCTTATCCCATTGAACTCGAAGCAGGTTGATGATGTACTTTACACGCGCGACTGTGATTGTGACCAGTACTGCGACAACTGTAGTGTTACCCTGACGTTACACGCACGATGTACAGGCGATGAGATCATGAAGGTCTATGCCAGAGATTTGGTTGTTGGAGAGCCAAGACCGAACGAGTGGGTGGGGCAGCCGATCATTACCGATCCGGAGGGGTTGGGTAGTGTGATATGCAAGCTACGAAAGGGGCAAGAGCTGAGGATGAAGTGTGTAGCAAAGAAGGGGATCGCAAAGGAGCATGCGAAATGGGCGCCGACGAGTGCTGTAGGTTTCGAGTACGACCCACATAATAAACTTCGCCATCTCGATTACTGGTATGAGGAGAATGCGGCAAAAGAGTGGTACGTTACAATAGATGACCACACCCATGTTGCTGTCAACCTAATCATAGGATAGGCCAAAGTCCAAGAACTCGACGTGGGAAGAGCCACCGCAAGAAGGGGAACCTTTCGACCACGACGCTATGCCGTCACGCTTCTACATAGAAGTTGAATCGGTCGGCAACCTCGAGCCGGACGCCATCATACAGCAAGGCATCAAAGTGCTGCAGCAAAAGATGGCGTCCGTGATACAAGAGCTGACGGGTGACGAACGGAATGGTATCAATGGCGATGGAGTCGACGGATTCGGTGGGCCCAGGAGTCCCGAGGGGATCCATGGCGGAGGAGACTATGCGATGGACCAAGGATACACTACGCCGTACGTCAACGGTGGCGGAGCAAGTGCTTGGGGCGGCGGGGCGACGCCTTACGGTGCGACCCCTTATGGGCAAAACGGATGGGCCGCATGAGGTTGGAGTCTGGAAACGGTAATGGAACTATCAAAGGAGTTTCGTGGCTGGAATCTTGTTATGTGCTAGCATTTACATCGGCGTTGGCGGGCGCTCGAGTCGAGCTCACAGGATCCAGTGAGGTCCCTGACTCAGTCTCCAACATTGGTCCCAACTCTACCTATGTACAGTTAGAATCTGCCCTCCACTAGAGCTTTTCATTTACACTTCCATCCAAGCTGTACGAGAATGCCCGACGAATGCAGTAGCTAACAGGATCAGGCCACCCGGTATTTAATAGCTTTGCAGCTAGGAGAATTTTATTGATCGAACCCCCGCAGACGGCGATAAATCTTCTTATGCTGCTCCAAGAACAAAAAAGTGGCGATCGTGTGCGGGCCCAGTCGAATGAAGCTCGGAACCCAACCTTTGAACATCCAGCTCACGCCTTCGGCCCGATAGATGTCGGCCAACAACCTCGCCAGCCCTTTACTCTCCTTTGCGCTCATCACACGCGTCTTGATCACGTCGACGGGGCTGCAGATCGTCGTCGCGACGAAGCCAGCCAAGAACGACGCGGTAAAATGCGTCGTCAGGTTGTCCTCGAGCGACGTATGTCCGAGAAGCACTCGCTTGAAGCCATCGTACGAAGCCAGTTGGCTGGCCGTCATCAACACCGCGCGCATGCTGTTCGGCCACACCCCCCGGAACAGGCTCCTCCATCCTTCTTCGCGCGTCATGCGGACGACCCCGTCAACGGCATGCTTGTAGTTGCGCCGGTCCTGCGGCGCGAGCGCGGCGTCATGCTGCATGCGGACGTTGAGGACGTCGGCGGGATTGCCGGCCACGCCGCCGAGGAAGCCGGATGTGCTGGCCATGGCGATGAGGGAGGGGAAGGACGGCGCGGAGAAGGAGGTGGTGAAGACTTCTTTGAGTTCTTCGTAGACGCCGAAGCGGGTGGTGCTGTAGGTCAGTTGGCGGAGGATGGAGGCGGAGAGCTGGTGTTGGTCAGTGGGATGATATAAGGTCTGGATTCAGTTAAAGTAGCATACGCCGCTGTATAGGCCGAGAAAGCCATTGTTCCTCAGGATGTGCGTGAGTGTCCGTAGCATGCCCTTTGGTCCATCTGGACTTCTCGTTTGTAGACGAACCTAGCACTGCTGAGCGCGAATACTAAAGCTAAGCTTGTAAATACGTACTTTGACTGAGAAAAATGTCAGTAAAGCTGCGCCCAGCGTTCAATGCCTGTTGGCACTTACTAAGATCCAATGGATGTGTCACCGTGGCAGCGAAGCAGCTGGAGAAGCCCCCGAACCAGAATGGGTAGTGGACATGCTGAGTCGATTGTTTGACTTTGGTTTTCCCCCCAATTGAGCCAGATGAGGACATGTTCCTGCAACCATACCGCTGAACATGCGATGTGGAAGGGGATAAAAAAGTTCAGCGGGGATTATTGATCACATCTGTTGGAGTTTGTTCCTGGTGAATACAGCGGATCCTACAAAGTTGGCTTCAGCACTCACGCAACTTTTTTTTTGAAACTTCTTCAAAATCAAGCTCAAACAACAGCATTTTGATGTTAAAATCACAACTAAACACTTATTTCTATAAATCTGAATAGACAGAATTATTATAAATATATATTTTTATCATCTGTACAAAATTTATGAGTAACTATAGTGAAATAACAATGCTATCAACTTAATTAAATACTTTGTTCAAGTCTGTACAACAAGACAGTATTTACACTTAAAAATTATAT
>JAABUY010000901.1_pt1 | contig 45042 bp, 35 predicted proteins | sample 5560271 | NCBI WGS metagenome assembly JAABUY01 (sample SAMN10711886, study PRJNA513374) | rock metagenome | isolation source: Antarctica rocks | place: Antarctica: Victoria Land, University Valley
GTGGCAGATCTGGCGGCCCTGCCGATCGCGCTCGGGGGCGGCCGCAAGGCGCGGCTCGACGAACTCGGAACCGTGACCGACGCGGCCGCGGAGCCTCGCACCTTCGCATCGCTCGATGGACGGCCTGTGGTGGCGTTCGGCGTCACCCGCGCCAAAGGCGCCAGCGACGCCGAGGTGGCGCGGCGCGTGGCCGAGCAGGTCGCGGCCCTGGGCCGGTTGAACACCGACTACGTCCTGACGCGCGTCGACAACCAGGTCGACTACACGATCGGCAATTACCATTCCGCCATGGAGACACTGGTCGAGGGCGCCGTCCTGGCCATCATCGTGGTGTTCCTGTTCCTGCGCGACATCCGGGCCACGGTGGTGTCCGGGATCGCCCTGCCGCTGTCCGCGATCCCGACCTTCTGGATCATGGGGATGCTCGGCTTCTCGCTGAATGCCGTCAGCCTGCTCGCCATCACGCTGGTGACCGGCATCCTGGTCGACGATGCCATCGTCGAAATCGAGAACATCGTCCGGCACATGCGGATCGGCAAATCCGCCTACCGGGCGTCGCTCGAAGCCGCCGACGAGATCGGCCTCGCCGTGATCGCCATCTCCCTGACCATCGTGGCGGTGTTCGCGCCCGTTTCCTTCATGGGCGGCATCCCGGGCCAGTATTTCCGACAATTCGGCCTGACGGTGGCGATCGCGGTCTTCTTCTCCCTGATCGTGGCCCGCATGATCACGCCCGTGATCGCGGCCTATTTCCTGAGGCCGCATGCCGAGAAACACGGCGGGGAAGGGCGTATCATCCGGTCTTACTCCGGCCTCGTACGCTGGTCGGTGCGCCATCGCTGGATCACGGTTGGGGCGGGCGTGGCCTTGTTCGCGCTGTCGCTGTGGTCGACGCAGCTGCTGCCCTCCGGTCTGTTGCCGGCCGAGGATAACGGTCGCTCGCTCCTGGCCGTCGAACTGCCCCCCGGCTCGCGGCTCGACGACACCGCGCGGGTCACGCAGCAGATCACCGAAAGGCTGCGCACGATACCCGAGATCAAGTCCGTGCTGGTCTATGGCGGCCAGGTGCTCGGCGATTCGGCCGAGGTGCGCAAGGCGACGCTGGTCATCAACCTCGTGCACAAGAGCCAGCGCGCCGTCACACAGAAAGCCGTCCAGGCCCAGGTCAGCCGCGACATGGACGATATGCCGGACGTCCGCTTCTGGTTCCTCAAGGACAACGGTCAGCGCGACCTGCAATTGACGCTCGCGGGCACCGATACGAAGCTGATGGACGACACCGCCAACCAGCTCGCCAGCGAGATGCGGACGCTGCCGATCCTGGTCAATCCACGCTCGACCGCCGATCTCGAGAGGCCGGAACTCGAGATCGTGCCGAAGCCGGGTCTTGCCGCGGACCTCGGCCTGTCCACCGAGGCCTTGTCCGAGACGATCAGGGTCGCGACCCTGGGCGACATCGACGCGAACCTCGCGAAATTCAACGCCGGCGACCGGCTGATCCCAATCCGGGTCGAGCTCGACCAGGCTGCGCGCTCCAAGCTCGACGTCCTGAAAAGCCTGCGCGTGCCGACGGGCGCGGGCAGCGTGCCTTTGTCGTCGGTGGCGGATTTCAATGTCGGGCGCGGCCCGACCGCCATCAGCCGCTACGACCGCGCGCGCCGCGTCACGGTAGAGGCCGATCTCGCCGGCCAGCACCCGCTCGGTGAAGGGCTGGTGGCCGTCATGGCTCTGCCCGCCGCCAAAAACCTACCCAACGGCGTAGCGTTTCGGCAGTCGGGCGACGCCGAGATCATGGCGGAGGTCTTCTCGTCCTTCGCGCTCGCCATCGGGGCGGGCCTCATGATGGTCTACGGCGTGCTGATCCTGCTGTTCGGCAGCTTCACGCAACCGGTCACGATCCTCTTCTCTCTGCCGCTGTCGATTGGTGGCGCCATCCTGGCGCTGCTGGTGACGGGTCGCCCGATTTCCATGCCGGTCGTGATCGGCATCCTGATGCTGATGGGCATCGTCACCAAGAACGCCATCATGCTGGTGGATTTCGCGGTCGAGGAAATACGCCGCGGCACGCCGCGCGCCGAGGCGCTGGTCGAAGCGGGCCGCAAGCGCGCCCGGCCCATCGTGATGACCACGATCGCCATGGTGGCCGGGATGCTGCCCTCGGCCTTCGCATTCGGGGACGGCGGCGAGTTCCGTTCGCCCATGGCGATCGCGGTGATCGGCGGCTTGCTGGTGTCGACCGTGCTGTCGCTGATCTTCGTGCCCGCGGTCTTCACAGTCCTGGACGACGCGGGACACCTGCTTGGCCGCCTGCTCGGCCGTTTCGTCGGCGCTGTGGACGAGCCGGGCTCTTCCCAGAAACCGGGCGCGGAAACGCGGGTCGAACAGGGACGGCCGCGGCTCCGGCCGCCCTTCCCCCAAGCGGCAGAGTGACGCGTCCTTCTGGGTCGATAGAGCCACCCGCTCCGCGACGTGCTGCTAAACCGGATTGCGGCCGCAGCGTGTGACGCCTTGCGCTTCGGCCGGGCGGCACACTCCGCCGAGATCAGGGTAGGCCCGAGGTGAAGCGGAGCGTCGTGTCACCTGGTCGTCTGAGCCTCAGTAGTTCGCGTCGTCGTTCGGATCGACGCCGTTGCCGTAGGCCGGCCGGGGATCCTGCGGCACGCCCGCGTCGTTGGCGTCCTCTGGCGTGGGTCGCGCGATGCGGCGGCGAGGGCTCTGACGGGGGCTCTGCTGCGACACCTGCTGGTTGGTCGGCTGCGCATCGCCCAGCACCACGACCTTGCTCCCGAGGTCGACCCGCGAGTAGAGGTCGAGCACGTCCTGATTCATCATGCGGATGCAGCCCGACGACACGCTGGTGCCGATCGTGTAGGGCTCGACCGTTCCATGGATGCGGAACAGCGTGTCCTTGCCATCCTTGTAGAGATACATGGCGCGGGCGCCGAGCGGGTTGCCGGGACCCCCGTGCATGCCGATGCCGCTCTGCAGTTTCGCCATATGGTCGACGATCTCGGGCTGGCGCGCGAACATCTCTTTGGGAGGATACCAATCCGGCCATTCGCGCTTGGCCTGGATGCTGGCGACGCCCGACCACAAGAAGCCCTCGCGACCCACGCCGACGCCGTAGCGAATGGCCTGGCCATTCTCGATCACCAGATAGAGGAAGTGGTGGGCCGGGTCGATCACGATGGTGCCGGGCGGCTGCGCGGTCGGATAATCGACCAGCGTTCGCAGAAAACGGGGATTGACCCTGGAGACGTCGATCCCGCGGACCGGGAACGGCTCGGTCTTGATGGCGCCATAGATCTCCTCGGCCTCGACCTCCTGGGCCCAGGCGGAGCGCAGCGGCATCACGGCGAGGCCGGCGAGGCTCGCAGCCCCCATCAACACTGACCGGCGACTGGTATTCGACATGGACGACTCTCCCGCGCCGAGACCGCGGTCCACGAGGTCGCGCGCTCTCAAACCCATCTAGCCCACCCTGAAAGCCACAATGCGATAGCCAGGGTCAAGGTTGCGCTTCCTCATCTCGGGCCCCCACATGTCTTTTGCGGGGCGGCTTGCGCCGTCGCGGCCTCCGGGCCAGAACCGGGCCATGCCGCTTCATCTGCTGAAACTCTGCGTTGGCGCCGACAGTGTCGCAGACCTCGAAGGCTGGATTGCGTCTCGCCTCCGCGAGCAGCGCCGTGCCGGCCAACCCGCGGAACAGCGCCATACCACCCGCATGGTGCCGAAGCGTACGGTCGAACTCTTGCAGGGAGGCTCTTTGTATTGGGTCATCAAGGGTCAGGTCGCGGTGCGTCAGGCCTTGGTCGACGTTCGCCCTTTCAAGGATGCCGATGGGGTCGGCCGCTGCCACCTCGTGCTCGAACCCCTGCTCGTCGAGGTCGAGACGCGGCCCTGCCGGCCGTTCCAGGGCTGGCGCTACATGACTCATACGGACGTGCCGGCCGACCTCGGCCGCGGTCACCCCGAGGTGGTGGCGATGCCGGAGGGGCTGCGGCGGGAGTTGCGCGATCTGGGCCTGATCTGACCACCGACCCCGTCGCTTCGGGCTCATCGGGCGCGGTCGACTGCTGCCCTCGCGGTTCCGGGTGCGGCTGCGGCGTGTGGCGCGAGGGCGTGGTTGGTGCCGGGCGCCGGCTTGAGATCGGAGCGGGGCCGCACGATCTATCATCCGATCTGCAGCTCCGACGCTCGAGGTCATAGCTTGTCTCCGTCCGATGACCGCCGTTCGATCGACCGCGCTGCAGCTTCAAAGGCTTCGGCGGTGGACAGCTTTCTCGATCAGGCCGGCCGGACGGTGACGCGGCCGGCGGCCGGCACCGGACGCGGCCGGCTCATCTTCGCGCTCGACGCGACGATGAGCCGCCAGCCGACCTGGGATGCCGCGATCGCGCTGCAGGGCCGCATGTTCGACACGGCTGCCAAACTCGGCGGGCTCGATGTGCAACTCGTCTATTTCCGCGGCTTCCACGAATGCAAGGCCTCCGCCTTCGTCTCGGGCGGTGCGGGCCTCGACCGGCTGATGAGCCGCATCCGGGTCGAGGGCGGCAACACCCAGATCGGGCGCGTTCTGACCCATGCGCTCGCCGAGGCCCGCAAGGCCAGAACGGGCGCGCTCGTCTATGTCGGCGACGCCGTCGAGGAGCGGGTCGACCCGCTCTGCGCCAAGGCGGGCGAACTTGCGCTGCTCGGATTGAAGGTTTTCATGTTCCACGAGGGCGAAGACTCCGCTGCGGCGCGCTGCTTCAAGGAAATCGCAAGGCTGACCGGGGGCGCCTACGCGGTCTTCGACGCGTCGGCACCCGGCAAGCTGGGAGCCCTTCTATCGGCCGCTGCCGCCTACGCGGCCGGCGGGTCCCTGGCGCTGGAAGCCCAGGCCAGAACGGCGGATCCAGGCGCCGCCAAGCTCTTGCTGTCGCAGATCCGCTGAGCCTGGACGGTCCCGATGATCCCTCTCGTCGCCGGTGTGGTCCTGTTGTGGGTCGGATCCATGCTGATGCGCGAATTCATGCGCGCGAGTCCGGCCGCCATGGCTCGGCGCATGAGACAGGGCGGCGGCACGGTGCTGATGATCTTCGCCCTCCTGCTGCTGACACGCGGGCAGATCGGGCTGGCGCTCGGGTTCGGAGGGCTTGGTTTCTGGCTGTTCACGGGCCGGCGGGCATCGCCGTGGAGCAGCATGCGTGCAGGCATGAGGCGGGGTCCGAAGCGCGGTCGCATGTCCCGCGTCCGCTCCGCCACGATCGAGATGGAACTCGACCATGCCACAGGCGCGATGCGCGGTCTGGTGCTGGCAGGGCTCTTCGAGGGCTCTCGCCTCGAACAGCTCGATCGAGACCGCCTCGGCGAACTCTACGGCTTCTGCCAGTCGGCCGACCATGAGGGAGCCCGGCTCCTAGAGGCTTATTTCGACCGCCGGTTTCCCGGTTGGCGTATTGCAGCACAGCACGAGCGACACGCGGGGCGTCGCAAAGGCTCGGATACCGGCGCGCCTCGGGGCCGGTCGAACGCCATGTCGGAGGAGGAGGCCTACGAACTTCTTGGTCTCGCCGAGGGCGCGAGCCGGGAGGAAGTCGCGCGCGCGCACCGGAACGTGATGAAGAAGGCCCATCCCGACCATGGCGGGTCGACCGATCTGGCGGCCCGGGTCAACGAGGCCAAAGACATCCTGATGCGACGACATCGATGATGGTCCGCTAGAGGGAAGATGGATCGTGGACGACTTGATTCACCCGTCTGCGGCACGCCGCAGGGGCTCAGTTCCGCGTCGCGAAGCAGGCGAAGCCGGATCGTTTCAAGGTCTTGCAGGCGGTTTCGGCTTCCGACGGGTCGAGCCCGGCAAAGCGTGCCCGGTAGAGGGTCGCATCGCCCTTCTGGATCTTTTCGGTGAAGGGTCTGGCGGAGGAGAGAGCCGAACGGCCTTCGGAGCGGGCACGGGTCAACAGGTCGGCGGCCTCGCCGGCATTGTCGGTCGCGCCGATCTGGATGACCCACGCGCCTTTGGCGACCGGCGGGTGGGATTCCTCGCGGGATTTGTCGCCGCGCAGGTTCCTGGCATCCGCGACACTGCCAGTTTTGTCGCTGCCGGTCTTGTCACTGCCCGGCCTGTCCCGGCCAGCCGTGAAGCTGATCGGTTGTGCCTTGCTGGCCGCCGTGACCTTGACTTCAGGAGCGGTGGAGCCCAGTCGGGCCGGGGGGGCGCCGGTGACCCAGTGAAGGCTTGACGGAGTCGCAGTGGCGACCGTCGAGGTCTTGGTCGTGGCCACCAAGACCCTGTGGCTCGTGGACCCGTCGCCCACCTGTTTGCCGCGCTCGCCCGCCCCGAGCGGCCCGGATAGACGGCTCCTCTCGATGGGTCTCGGGGCGCCGGCGATGAAAGCCGGGCGCGGCTTGTCATCCATCGCATGAGCCGGCGGCGCTTTCGGCGTTTCGGCGTTGAGGGCGGCGAGATGGATGTGCTCGACCGGGCGATCCGCCACGGGAACGGCCATTTCAGGTGCGATCAAGCTCGGTCCGCGCGGCGGATGCCGTTCGACGGGGGCGCCGTCTTCGCTGTCGTCGGCTTGCGCGACCTCCGCGCGGCTACGCGGCAGATCGCGCTCGACGGGCTGAGGCTCGGGTGCCGCCTCATGCGGCGTCGCGGCGGCCTCCTCCACGGGGCTGCCCTGGGCCACATGGTTGGCCGGGGTGGACGAGGCCTCCTCGAAGTGCGACTCCAGTAGCGATTCCATGATGTTGTCGCGACCCGCGGCTGACTTGCCGCCCATCACCGCCGCCACGACGTGGCGGCCGCCCCGCTGGATCGAGCTCAGCAGGTTGAAGCCCGAGGCATTGGTATAACCGGTCTTGATGCCATCCATGCCCGACATGCGGGCCATCAGGTGGTTGTGACTGGTGATGACCTGGCCGCGATAGACGAAGCTGGGGGTCGAAAAAAACCTGTAATAGCGGGGGAAGCGGTCGTGGATGGCGCGGCCCAGGATGGTGAGGTCGCGGGCCGTCGTGATCTGCCGCATGTCGGGCAGGCCGGATGCGTTGTGGTAGTAGGTGTGGTTCATGCCGAGGCTGTGGGCCTTCTCGGTCATGAGGCGGGCGAAGGTGACTTCGTCGCCGGCGAGGTTCTCGGCCACGGTCACGGCCATGTCGTTGGCCGAACGCGTGACGATGGCCTTGATGGCCGTGTCGACCGAGACGGTCGAGCCCGCCGGCACGCCGAGTTTGGTCGGCGACTGCCCGGCGGCATGGGTCGAGACCTGGAGAGAGGTGTCGAGCGAAACGCGGCCCTTATCCATCTGCTCGAACAGGAGATAAAGCGTCATCACCTTGGTGATGGAGGCCGGGTGCCGAGGCGCATCCTCGTTCACGCCGTAGAGCGTACGGCCGGAATTCGCGTCGATCACGATGGCAGAAAAGTTCGGCGCATTGTTGCCGAAAGCCACGCGGGCCGAATGCGCCACGTGCTGGCTGCGGGCATGGCGGTGAAAATAATGGCGTCCGCGCGCATCGGCAGGGCTCGCTGCCATCAAGCTCAAGGTCACGGCTGCCGCCGGCACTAATCGTCCCACGCAGAACCTACCGACGTCACGCACGACCATCAAACTCATCCCCGCTCCGAACCAGCGACGGTCGATCAAGGGAACCGCCGTCGGCGGAACACCCGTGATCGAAAGGGCACAGTCCGAGACCCTAGGGGATCGCAGTTACACCGCGGTTAATGATGGATGGCCGGAATAGATCGAGGTCCATCGAACCTGTGCTGTGCACAGTTCAGTCGGCGGCATGTTGTCTGCAAAGACATGAGGGGCGCGAACACGTGAGCAAGCTTTCCACGAGATCCAGTGTCGGTGACAGGCCCGACATTCCGAGCCACCATCGTGTTCAAGACAGTCGAACACAGGCAGAAGCTAGGGCAAGAGCCGGAACCAAGGGCGCGACCGCCTCGGCGGCCGTCGTGTCGCGCGCCCTGGAGGTGCAGCCGAGACTTGAGAGACTGCCACGATCGGCCGACACGGGGCGACAGGTCTGCGGCCGCTACGTCCATCATGTGCCCCGCAAACTCCGCGCCGTTCGGCTCGCGCCAGCGTCGTGCGGGCCGTCGCGGCCGGCGTTTTGTCAAGGATGACGAAGCGCCTCTGTCCTGCCCCTAGCGAAGCGGGAATCAGAGCCGTACATTGTGAATCGGGGTGCGCCATCGTTCGCGCTCCCTGCGTTCGACGAGGAACTCTAGACCGTGACCGTTTGCGCGACCGACGATGCCCTTGCCCGACCCGGTGCCATCGCGACCGTCGCCGGGCCTGCTGGTCCCAAGGAGCCGCGCAAGGGCGGTGACGGGTCCGGCACGGCGGTCATCGCCCGGCCGAAAACGCAGACGAAGCGGCCCAGCATGTACCGTGTGTTGTTGCTCAACGACGACTACACGCCGATGGAGTTCGTCGTCGAGGTGTTGCGCGTCTATTTCAACAAGGGGCCGGACGACGCGACCCGGATCATGCTCCACGTCCATCATCATGGCGTGGGGGAATGCGGCGTCTTCACTTACGAGGTCGCCGAAACCAAAGTTACCCAGGTGATGGATTTCGCGCGGAAGCACCAGCATCCTCTGCAATGCATCATGGAAAAGAAGTGAAAGGCGGTCGCCATCATGCCAGCGTTTTCCCGATCACTCGAACAGTCCCTCCACCGCGCATTGGCCCTGGCCAACGATCGGCACCATGAATATGCCACCCTGGAACACCTGTTGCTGGCGCTTACCGAGGACACGGATGCGGCCGCAGTGCTCAAGGCCTGTTCGGTCGATGTCGACGTGCTGAAGAAGCAGGTCGTCGACTATGTCGAGCACGAACTCGAAAACCTGGTGTCGGACGGCCACGACGACGCCAAGCCCACCGCAGGGTTCCAGCGCGTGATCCAGCGTGCCCACATCCACGTGCAGTCGTCCGGCCGCGAAGAGGTCACGGGCGCGAACGTGCTGGTGGCCATCTTCGCCGAGCGCGAGAGCCATGCCGCCTATTTCCTGCAGGAGCAGGACATGACGCGCTACGACGCCGTGAACTACATCAGCCACGGGATCGCCAAGCGCCCCGGCATGGCCGACAGTTCCAAGTCGCCACGGGGCGCCGACGACGAGGAGGCGCGCGACGGCAAGGACGGCAAGGAACAAAACGATTCCAAGAAAAAGGACGGGGCGCTCGAGGCTTATTGCGTCAACCTCAACAAGAAGGCCAAGGACGGCCGCATCGATCCGCTGATCGGCCGCGAGACCGAGGTGCAGCGCACCATCCAGGTACTGTGCCGCCGGCAGAAGAACAATCCGTTGCTGGTCGGGGACCCCGGCGTCGGCAAGACCGCGATCGCCGAGGGGCTCGCCCGCAAGATCATCAAGAGCGAGGTTCCGGAGGTCCTGGCCGATGCGACCGTGTTCGCGCTCGACATGGGCACCCTGTTGGCCGGCACCCGTTACCGGGGCGATTTCGAGGAGCGCCTGAAGCAGGTCATGAAGGAGATCGAGAACCACAAGAACGCGATTCTCTTCATCGACGAGATCCATACGGTGATCGGTGCCGGTGCCACGTCCGGCGGTGCCATGGATGCGTCGAACCTGCTGAAACCCGCCCTGGCGCAGGGCGCGCTACGCTGTATCGGATCCACGACCTACAAGGAATATCGTCAGTACTTCGAGAAGGATCGAGCCCTGGTCCGGCGCTTCCAAAAGATCGACGTCAACGAGCCGTCGATCCCGGATGCGGTCGAGATCATGAAGGGGCTGAAGCCCTATTTCGAGGAGTTCCACAAGGTCAAATATACGAGCGAGGCCGTGAAGGCCGCGGTGGAACTCTCGGCCCGCTACATCAACGACCGCAAGCTGCCCGACAAGGCCATCGACGTCATAGACGAGACGGGCGCGTCCCAGATGCTGCTGCCCGAGCGCAGCCGCAAGAAGACGATCGGCATCAAGGAAATCGAAGCCACCATCGCCACCATGGCCCGGATCCCGCCCAAGACCGTGTCGAAGGATGACGCCGAAGTGCTGGCGCATCTCGACCAGACCCTGAAGCGCGTGGTCTATGGGCAGGACAAGGCCATCGATGCGCTCACGTCGGCCATCAAGCTGGCCCGCGCAGGCCTGCGCGACGGCGAGAAACCGATCGGCTCCTACCTGTTCTCGGGTCCGACCGGCGTGGGCAAGACGGAAGCCGCGAAGCAGTTGGCGGCCAGCCTGGGCGTCGAATTGATCCGCTTCGACATGTCGGAATATATGGAACGCCACACGATCAGTCGGCTGATCGGTGCGCCTCCCGGCTATGTCGGTTTCGACCAGGGCGGTTTGCTGACGGACGCCATCGACCAGCACCCCCATTCCGTGCTGTTGCTTGACGAGATCGAGAAGGCCCATCCAGACCTCTACAACATCCTGTTGCAGGTCATGGATCATGGCAAGCTGACGGACCACAACGGCAAGGCGATCGATTTTCGCAACGTCATCTTGATCATGACCACGAATGCGGGTGCGGCCGACATGGCCCGTGAGGCGGTCGGCTTCACGCGCCAGAAGCGTGAAGGCGACGATCTCGAAGCGATCAACAAGCTGTTCACGCCCGAGTTCAGGAACCGTCTCGATGCCATCGTGGCGTTCGGCCGCCTTCCCGAGGAGGTCATCGCCAAGGTGGTCGACAAATTCATCCTGCAGCTCGAAGCGCAGCTGGCGGATCGCAACGTGACGGTCGAGCTGACGGATGAATCGCGCAAGTGGCTGGTCGAGCACGGCTACGACGAGGCCATGGGGGCGCGGCCGATGGCCCGCGTGATCCAGGCCAAGATCAAGACGCCGCTGGCCGACGAAGTGCTGTTCGGCAAGCTCAAGAACGGCGGCGCCGTTCGGGTCGTCGTGGTGACCGACGAGACCGGCACCAGAACGCTCGACTTCGTCTATCCGGAAGGACCCGTCCTGCCGCGCCCCGAGCGCGACATCGTCGAGGCGGGCAAGAAGCGCGATGTCGATGGCAAGCGCGTCAAGGGCAAGACCCGGGTCGACGAGGACGAAGACAGCGGCGAGGAGCCGGAGGCTCCGTCCTCCGAATCCGGCGGGGGCTCCGTTCCAAAGGTGCCGCTGAAGCTGTAAGGGTGTTGTGACGCGGGGGCCGTAGGCGTCGAGACGCGGACGGCCCATCGCCCCGGATTGGATCACCATGCTGTCTCAAGCGGACGTTCTCGCGGCTCTGGCCGGTGTGTCGGGACCCGACGGTCGCACGCCTCTGCCCCAGTCGGGCGCGCTCGGCGGGGTGGTGGTGCGCGAGGATCGTGTCTTCGTGTCGCTGGAGGTCGATGCCGATCAGGCGGCCGGCTCGGAGCCGTTGCGCGCTGCCGTGGAGCAAACGGTGTCGGCGGTGCCGGGGGTCGGTCGGGCGTTCGTGACACTGACGTCTCAGAAAGCCAAGGTCGCCGCTGCGCCCCAGGCCCACGGGCACGCCCATGATCATGCTCACGGACACGGCCCTGCCGTGGGTGCTCCGGGAGCGTCGACGTCTCGGGCGGGCGCGGCCCCATCCCCTGGGCCGAAAGCCCAGGCGGCCCGCACGGCGCTAGGCGTGCCGGGCGTCAAGACGATCATCGCCGTGGCGTCCGGCAAGGGCGGGGTGGGAAAATCGACGACGTCGGCCAATCTCGCGCTGGCGCTCCGCAACCTCGGCAACAAGGTCGCGGTGCTCGATGCCGACATCTACGGGCCGTCCATGCCGCGGTTGTTCGGCTTGAAGCAGAAGCCGGACGTCATCGAGGGCAAGATCATGCGGCCGCTCGAGGCTTTCGGCCTGAAGATCATGTCGATCGGTTTCCTGGTCGAGGAAGAGACACCGATGATCTGGCGGGGTCCGATGGTCATGTCGGCCCTCACGCAGATGCTGCGCGAGGTCGCCTGGGGCGACGTCGACATCATGGTGGTGGACATGCCGCCCGGCACCGGGGACGCCCAGCTCACCATGGCGCAATCCGTTCCGCTGGCCGGCTCCGTGATCGTGTCGACCCCGCAGGATCTGGCCCTCATCGACGCGCGGCGCGGCATCGCGATGTTCCGCCGAACCGAAGTGCCGATCCTCGGCATCGTCGAGAACATGAGCACGTTCATCTGCCCGCATTGCGGCACGCGATCCGACATCTTCTCGCACGGCGGCGCCCAGCACGAGGCTGAGCGGCTCGGGGTGCCCTACCTCGGGGAAGTCCCTCTGGCGATCACCATCCGCGAGACATCCGATGCAGGGCGTCCCGTCGTGGTGGCCGAGCCGCAGGGGCCGCACGCGCAGGCCTATATGGGAATTGCCGAGCGTCTGCTGGCAACCCTGCAGGGCTCGCGAAGCCGGCCCGCACCGCGGATCGTCATGGAATGACCATACGTCACGTGCGCCTGTAACCTGACATCAGGCAGACACCCCTTCGGCGCTGGCGGCAGACTCGGAAAGACGGGCGCTTCCTTGCGTCGTGCGAACAGGAGGCCCGGCATGGGCGAGGCAATCGGGCGGCGGCGGTTCATGACATCGGCGGCCCTTGGCGCCGCCGTTCTGGCGTCGGGTTCGGCAGAGGCCGAGACCGCCGAGCCCGAAGTGACGTGGCGATTGACGTCGAGCTTCCCGAAGTCGCTCGACCTCCTCTACGGAGGGGCCGAGTCGTTCTGCCGGCAGGTCGGCCAGATCACGGGCGGCCGGTTCAAGATCGACCTGTCACCGCCGGGCGAGATCGTGCCGGGGCTGCAGGCGTTCGACGCCGTGCAGGCCGGCACCATCGAGGCCTGCCAGACGGCGCTCGACTATTCCTACGGCAAGGACCCGGCCTTCGCACTGTCCACGGCATTCCCGTTCGGCATGAATGCCCGCGAGCAGACCGCCTTCGCGCTCGGCGGCGGCGGCAACGACCTGACCAACGCGTTCCTGGCCGATTACGGTGTGCTGGCCTTTCCGGCCGGCAATACCGGAGCCCAGATGGGCGGTTTCTTCCGTCGCGAGATCAAGTCGGTCGCGGATCTTGCTGGCCTCAAGATCAGGACGGGGGGCTTGGCGGGCCGCGTGCTGCAGAAGCTCGGGGCGGTGCCCGAACAGACCGCACGCGGCGACATCGTCTCGGGCCTCGCCGCCGGCACGCTCGATGCCGTCACCTGGGTGAGCCCCTATGACGACAGCAAGCTCGACGAGGAGGGCAAGCTCCAGAAAGTCGCACCCTATTATTACTATCCAGGATGGTGGCGCGGTGGCTCCGTCGTGCATGTCGTGTTCAACAAGGGCAAGTTCGATGCTCTGCCCGAACCCTTCAAGGCCGCCCTGCGCACGGCGGCGCTCGCCACCCACACGTCGCTGCTCGCATCCTACGACGCCGCCAACCCCGGCGCGCTCAAGAAGCTCGTGATCTCGGGCGCCGAACTGCGTGCCTTCCCGCAGGACCTGCTCGAAGCCGCCTACAAGGCGGCCAACGAGGTCTACCGGGACATCTCGGATGGCAACCCGCGTTTCAAATCCATGCTCGACGCGGCCCTGGCGTTTCGGGCAGACCAGTATCTCTGGTGGCAGGTCAGCGAATACACCTTCGACAACTTCATGATCCGTCAGCGGGCGCGCGGCTGACCGAAGAGGCCGTCCGCGAGGGACGGACGGCAGCGGACTGGACGAGTGCCCGATCCGGTGTCATCGCGGCGGAGGTGGCCTGCGTCAGGCCGTCGGACCGCCGACCTCGATCTCAGGGTCTCACGGATCACGGTGGCGGCCGAGGTGGTCGGGATCGTCCGACATCGACTCTGCTCGAGACGCGACGCAAGGTGGGCAGCATGATTCTCGTGACCGGCGGTGCCGGCTTCATAGGTTCCAACGTCGTCGCTAGCCTGAACGATGTCGGTCGCGACGACGTGGTCGTGTGCGATCGCCTGGGGTCGGGCGACAAATGGCGTAATCTCGGCAAGCGCAGCTTCTCCGGTTTCGTCCAGCCCGAGGGCTTGGCTTCCTGGCTGCAGGGCGACCCGGATCTCGACGCCGTAATCCACATGGGCGCGATCTCGGCCACCACGGTCGTGGACGCCGACGCGGTGATCGAAAGCAACTTCTCGCTCTCGCTGCGGCTGCTCGATCATTGTACGGAACGCGGCGTCCCTTTCCTTTACGCTTCGTCGGCCGCGGTCTATGGCGACGGCGAACATTCCTTTGCGGATGACAACGAACCGGAGCGCGTGAAAGCGCTGAGGCCGCTGAACCTCTACGGGTGGAGCAAGCGGCAGTTCGACATCGTCGTGGCGGACCGCATGGCCCGAAAGACCAGGCTGCCGCCTCGCTGCACGGGCTTCCGCTTCTTCAACGTGTTCGGCCCCAATGAGGACCACAAGGGGGACATGAAGAGCGTGGTTGCGAAGATCGTCCCAGCCGCCTTGCGCGGCGAGAGCGTGTCGCTGTTCAAGAGTCACCGGGGCGGCGTCGCGGACGGCCAGCAGTGCCGCGACTTCGTCTATGTCGGCGACGCGGTGTCGGTCATCATGTGGGCCCTCGGCCCGCAAGGACGATCGGGCATCTTCAACGTAGGGAGCGGTCAGGCCCGCAGCTTCTGCGACCTCACTCGATCAGTCTTCGCTGCGCTCGGATTGCCCGAGAAGATCGATTACATCGATATGCCGGTGTCGCTGCGCGACCGCTATCAGTACTTCACGGAAGCCTCTCTCGATCGCCTGCGCCAGGCCGGCTATTCTACGCCCTTCACGCCCCTCGAGCAGGCGGTCGCGCATTACGTCCAAGCCTATCTGATGCAGCCGGATCCATACCGTTAGTCCTCTGATGTGCCTCTGCCATGACAGCAAACGCGCGCCCGCATTCGCCTCAGGGCTTCGGAAATCGCGAGCGCCGGGTCGACAGCATGGTGACGTTGCTGATCGTGCGGGGCTCCGCCTGCGCGGCGTTGCGGCGGCGGATGATGGCGGCGTTGAGTTCCCCGCCATAGACGAAGATGCTGGCCAGCGCGTAGAGGAACAGCAGGGCGATCATCACCGAGGCCAAGCCTCCATAGGTGGTCACGTAGTTGCGTGCATATTCGGCCAGGTAGGCGCCGAACGCCATGCTGAACACAAGCGACAGCACCACCGTCAGCACGATGCCGGGGGCGATCTGCCCGAAGGTCCGCCGGTCGGCCGGTAGCCACTTGTGCGCAATGATCAGGGCCAGCACCAGGATCACGGACACGAGGCCGAACCGCGCGAAGGTCAAGAGGTTCTTGAGCGGCTCCAACTCGGGCGCGAGCGTGACGATGGCGCCCCAGAGCAGCGGCGCCAGCACCACCAGGAAGGCGAGCGCCAACAGCGCCACGGCTCCGACCAGGACATAGGCGATCGACTCCAGCCGCAGCACCCACCAGGTCCGCCGTTCGCGAACGCCATAGGCCCGGTTGAGGCCGATCCGGAAAGCCTCGACGCCGCTCGACGAGAAGTAGATGGCCAGGAACCCGCCGATCGTCAGCAGCCCGCCGCGCGCCGTGGTCAAAACGGCGTGGATCTCGTGAGCGATCGGTTCCGCCACCTGCCGCGGCCAGACGTCGAACATGAGACCCGCGGCGTTCTCGCTGAGTTCGGCCGAGCCTAAGAAACCTGCCAACGCCGTCACGAAGATCAGGAACGGGAACAGCGAGGTGAGGGTCGACATGGCGAGGTGGCTGGCGATCGCCCAGCCATCGTCCTCCGCCAGGCGCCAGTAGGCGTCCAGCGCGATCTCAGCCACGGCCTTCAGGCGCTTCATCCGAGTTCGTTCCGCTCCTGGTTGTCGTCCAACGGAACCCCGATGGTTCTACGGCCTTTGGCCACTCCCATCAGGCCTATCCGTCCAGCCTCGAAGATCCGGGGCCGCAGCATCGGGGCCGGTCTGCATTATCCGGTCTTGACTATCACGTCGCGGTCTCGATCAGGCGGCGCGCGGCGGCGCGGGCCTCCTCGGTCACGGTCGCGCCGGCCAGCATGCGGGCGATCTCTTCGCGGCGGGATTCGTCCGCGAGCGTAGTCACCCGGGTCGCAACCCGCTCCTGGCCCTTGAGGGCGCTCTTGGAAATTCTGAGGTGGCTTGCCGACCGCGCCGCCACCTGGGGCGCGTGAGTGACGGCCAGAACCTGGATATTGGCCGAGAGCCGGGCCAGCCGCGACCCGATCGCGTCAGCGACGGCGCCGCCGACGCCGGTATCGATCTCGTCGAAGACGAGTGTCGGGGCAGAACCGCGGTCGGCCAGCGACACCTTGAGGGCCAGCATGAAGCGGGCGAGTTCACCCCCCGATGCGATCTTTGCGAGGGGACCGGGACGGGTACCTGGGTTGGTCGACACCCAGAACTCGACCCGATCGATCCCCTCCGGCCCCGCCTGTTTGGGGTCGCTGGCGATCTGCGTGGAAAATCGCGCGCGCTCTAGCTTCAGGGGACCGAGCTCGCGGCTCACTGCCGCATCCAGCTTGGCCGATGCGCCGCGCCGCGCCTCGGAAAGGTCTTCGGCCGCCTTGCGGTAGCTCTCCCGCGTCGTCGCGACTGCCGCGGCGAGTTGGGCGACCCGGGTCTCTCCGGCATCGAGCGCCGCGATGTCCTGCGTGAACCGCTCCAGCAAGGCCGGCAAGGCGTCGACCGTGACGCCATGCTTGCGGCCCGCGGCCCGCAGCGCGAAGAGCCGCTCCTCCACGGTCTCGAGCTCGCGCGGGTCGCAATCGGCTGCCCGCAGCGCGTCCTCGAAGGCCGCCGTGGCGCCGTCGAGCGCCACGAGCACGATGTCGAGGGCCTTGAGGCAGGGCTCGATCAGGTCCGGCGCCTGGACGGCACGGCGTTCGAGCCGCCGCAGCAGTGCCGCGAACGTGGCGGCGGGCGAACCTTCTCCGCCGACGCTCTCGTAGGCGTCGCGCAGGTCGCCCGAGACCTTCTCGGACTGCTGCATGACGGTGCGCCGCTCGGCAAGGTGCTCCTCTTCCCCGGCCTCCGGCGCCAGCCTCTCGAGTTCCTCGTGGACGTGATGGAGATAGTCGGCATCGGCCCTGGCCTTGCCGATCCTGGCATGCTCCTCGTCGTAGAGCCGCTCGGCCGCCTTGCGGGCCGCGAAGGCGGCCCTGACCTTGCCGGCCTTGGCGTCGAGCGCCCCATAGGCGTCGAGCAAGGCACGGTGTGCGGCGGGGTCGACCAGGGCGCGCTCGTCGTGCTGACCATGGATCTCGACCAGGCGTCGGCTGACGTCGCGCAGTGTCTGGGCGCTGATCGGCGCGTCATTGAGGAAGGCGCGGGTGCGGCCGTCCGGCAGCTGGAGGCGGCGCAGGATCAGGCTGCCTTCGGGCTCGATGTCCTGAGCCCGCACCACGTCCCAGGCCGGGTGGTCCGCCGCGATGTCGAACACGGCCGTGACCTGTCCCTGCTTCTCGCCGTGCCGCACCGCCGATCCGTCGCCGCGGCCGCCGAGCGCCAGCGCGAGCGCGTCGAGCAGGATCGACTTGCCGGCACCCGTCTCCCCGGTCAGCACCGTGAGGCCCGGTCCGAACTGAAGGTCCAGCCGGTCGATCAGCACGATGTCTCGGATACTAAGCTGGGCGAGCATGTTCGATGCCCGTCAGGTCGTCATGTGGCGGACCAGCGGCGGGCGCGCCCGAGGCCCTGCCGCCTGGCGACAGACCTAGCCCAGCCCGAGCCCGTGAAAGGTCCGAAAGATCCAAGACGCCTGATCCTCGTTCGGCTCCAGGCCATCCGCATGAAGTCTGGCGAAGGCATCCTTGTACCAGGGACTGTCGGGGAAATTGTGGCCGAGGACGGCCGCTGCCGTCTGAGCCTCGTTGGTGATACCGAGCGCCAGATAGGCTTCGGTCAGGCGTTCCAGCGCCTCTTCAGTGTGACGCGTCGTCTGATATTTGGCCAGAACCTCACGAAAGCGGTTGATGGCTGCAGTGTAGTTTCGGCGATCTAAATAGAAACGACCAGTCGACATTTCCTTGCCGGCCAACTGATCGCGGGTGACCTGGATCTTGAACTTCGAGTCGTCGGCATATTCTGAGGTCGGATATTTGGTAATTAGCTGCTGGAACAGATCAAGCGCCTGAACGGAAGATTGCTGATCGCGGGAGATGTCCGGGATCTGCTGATAGTAAGACATGGCTTCGAGATAGAGCGCATAAGGCGCATCCGGGGAATTCGGGTAGAGCTGGGCAAAGCGTTTGCCCGACGCGATCGCAGTGTCGTAATCGCCTGCCTCGTACTGGGCGAAGGTCGACATCATCAGACCTTTGCGAGACCAGTCCGAAAAAGGATATTGCTTTTCGAGTTCGCTGAACTTCTTGGCAGCGCCCGGCCCATCCTTTTTACGCAGGCGGGCCAATCCTTGGTCGTAGATATCGTTCGCCGGCGTTTCGGCCAGGATCTTGGTCTCGTACTTTTCACCGGGGCCGAAAGGATTGATGGAGTCGAGCGCCGAACAACCGGCCAGCGGAACCGCCAGGATCGCCGTCAGAGGCGCCGCGCGCATGGCCATTCGGAACCGGTCAGACACCATCTGGTAGGCTCGATCTGCTGTGAAGCGGCGAATACCATCGCCTGGAAAACGATCCATCGTCCGGAACGCAATAGGGTCGTGCCGGGGTGGAATTGTGTTCCCGGATCCGCGCCGATCTGCTCGCGGCAATGAAAAAGGTGTTGCGTTGCGCTTTCGCAACATGGGGACAAGCCAGCGCAGGCATTCCCGCACCGCCTCCGAGACGACCCTTTGACGAGTGAAACCCCAGCGTCCTCGGGTCTCTCTCAGTTGATCTCGGCAGCGAAGGTCGGGGAAGGCGCGTAGCCGAAATCAGCATATCCCGAGCTGGCCCGCACAGGCTCCTCGATCAGGCTGTAGGCCGAACGATCGGAAAACAGCGCCTGGAGCACCAGGAAGTTCATCTTGTGACCGGGACAGAATGCCGAATAGCTCCCGATAATCGGAGCACCGGCCAAAGCCAAGTCCCCCACGGCGTCGAGCATCTTGTGCGACACGAATTCATCGCGCGACCGCAGGCCCTCCGGGTTGAGCACACGGTCTTCGTCGACAGCGACCGAGTTGTCGAGCGAGGATCCGAGAGCGAAGCCGAGTTCCCAGAGGCGCTTCACATCGCGCAGCAACCCGAAGGTCCGGGCTCGGCTGAGCTCGCGACGGAAGGTCGGGGGCGAGAGGGTGAGGGTCTTGCGCTGGCGACCGATCGCCTCGACCGCATAGTCGATCTCGACGTCAAGCGAGAAGCCGGCCTCGGCGGGCCGGAGTTCGGAGAAGGAGCGGCCGCGCTCGATCCGCACGGGCTTGAGGACCTTGATATAGCGTCGGGGCGCCGACAGCGTCTTGACGCCGGCTTTATCGATTGCCGCGACGAAGACGGCGGCCGAACCGTCCATGATCGGGATTTCGGGCCCGTCGATCTCGACCACGACATTGTCGATGCCGAGCCCCGTCAACGCGGCCATCAGATGCTCGACGGTCGAGACCGACCCCAACGACACGTCGCCCAGCACGGTGCAGAGGTCGGTCGCGGACACCCGGGACCACTTGGCCTCGATGCGTCGAGTGGCGCCTTCGGGGAGGCCGGTCCGGAGGAAGACGATGCCGCTGTCGGAGTCGGCAGGGTTGAGAACCAGGGTGACGGGAGCATTCGAATGGACCCCATGGCCGGTCAGGACAAAACGCCTGCGCAGGGTCGTCTGCTTCGAAAACTTCATGCCACCCTGCTCCACTGGCGCGGCCAGCGCGACGTTCACGGCGCTGAGGCCTGCCCGTCCGTCTCCGCATTCCAAACCGGCTGGTGCCACAATCTCGGCTGGCCGTCCGGTCCGTTCGCAGCGTCGCGTACAGGGGTCGCCCCGTAAGCGCACCGCGTCGCCTTCGTCGGCAAGAACCATTACGCGGAACTCACCATTGCGCCAAATCACGCTTTCTTACGTTCTGTTACAAAAGATCCATCGATTGTTACAAAGTCTTGGACAGAGTATTTTTGTTGTTCGGCAACAGGTTAAGCACCACCGCCCGGAGCCGGGCGGTGGTGCTTACTGGCCTGGTCGTGGTGGATCGTCAGTTCGATTGGCGGCGCAGGAAGGCCGGGATTTCGAGCTGGTCGTCCTCGAAGGACCGGGCCGGCGGCAGGGCGCGGCCGTGCTGGTCGGTCGGACCACCGGCATGGCGCGGCAGAGCCTGCTGCACCGGTCTTTTGCCGTATTCCGAACCCGGCGACCCCGGCTGCGGCGCTCGCGGTGCCTGGTTTTGCTGTGGCGGCGCATAATGCACCGGTGCCGGGGGCAGACGGGGCGCGGGCTGTGGGGCTGCAGGACGCACGGGCGGCTGGGTTGCCACCTCGTCCTGGCGGCTCATGCCGAACGAAGCGAGCCGCTCCAGCAACGTGCGGCGCTTGGTATCCGAGACCTGCGGCTCGGTGGCAGGCTCGCCGCGTTGCGCCCGGATCTGGTGCTGGACCGGCAAGGGCAGGTCCTCGATCTGCGGCATGCGCTGCGCCCGTTGGGGCTGTACGGGTGCGGGCGGGATGAACGGCCCGTTGTCGTGATAGTCCTGGCGGACGGGCTCGGGCGGCGGGGGCGCGAAGCTGGCGCCCTTCGGGGCCGAAACGGCCTTGATTTCGACGTCGCCCGCGATCGGCGACTGGGACGCGTAGCCGTTGTACTGCGGGGCCGCGAAACTCTGCGGGGCCGCAAATTGCTGGGCGGGCGCGACCGCCGCGGCAGCGTCATAGGCCGACGGTGGGGCCTCCGAGGTCATGACAGGACGCGAAATGGCGTCCTGTCGGGCTGCAGTCTGGGCGCGAAGCTTCTGGGCGACCTCGGCGATGCGCAACTCCCCGCTGTTCAGATCCTTGATGCCGAGCGGCTGGTCGATGCCGGTCGCCACCACCGAGACGCGCACGATGCCGTCGAGGTTGGAGTCGAAGGTGGCGCCCAGGATGATGTTGGCATCCTCATCGACCTCCTGGCGGATGCGGCTCGCGGCTTCGTCGACCTCGTAGAGGGTCAGATCATTGCCGCCCGTGATCGAGATGAGGAGACCGCGGGCGCCCTTCATCGACACTTCGTCGAGCAGCGGATTGGCGATGGCGGCCTCGGCCGCCAGGATGGCGCGCTTGTCGCCCGAGGCCTCGCCCGTGCCCATCATGGCCTTGCCCATCTCGCGCATGATGGCGCGGACATCGGCGAAGTCGAGGTTGATCAGGCCTTCCTTGACCATGAGGTCGGTGATGCAGGCGACGCCCGAGTAGAGCACCTGGTCGGCCATCGAGAAGGCGTCGGCGAAGGTGGTGCGTTCGTTGGCGACCCGGAACAGGTTCTGGTTCGGGATGCAGATCAGCGTGTCGACCGATTTCTGCAGCTCATCGATGCCGGCCTCGGCCACGCGGGCGCGACGCGCGCCCTCGAACTGGAACGGCTTGGTCACCACGCCCACGGTCAGGATGCCCATGTCGCGCGCCGTACGGGCGATGACGGGAGCGGCGCCGGTTCCGGTGCCGCCGCCCATGCCGGCCGTCACGAAGCACATGTGGGCGCCCGCGAGGTGGTCGCGGATCTCTTCGATGGCTTCCTCCGCGGCGGCGCGGCCGACCTCGGGCTGCGAGCCGGCACCGAGGCCTTCGGTGACCTGCAGGCCCATCTGGATGATGCGCTCCGCCTTGGAACTGGTCAGCGCCTGGGCATCGGTGTTGGCCACGATGAAGTCGACCCCGACGAGGCCCGACACGATCATGTTGTTGACCGCGTTGCCCCCGGCGCCACCGACGCCGCACACCATGATGCGGGGCTTCAATTCCCGAAGTTCGGGCAGTTTCAGATTGATCGTCATCGCTTGGCCTCTCGTTACTTCGGGCCGCTCGCATCGGCCCTGATTGCTGTCCATCGCCCCGAACCGGGCAGCCGCCGCCGCCCGGGATTCCTGTCAGAAACTATCCTTCAGCCAGCGGCTGACGCGCGACATGTAGCCGTCCGTGCCGGTCGCCTGCATGGGCACGTCCCGCCGCGGCTCGAAGTGCTCGATGCTGGCCACCTGGGGGTAGATCAGCAGGCCGACCCCGGCCGCGAACGCGGGGCTTTTGGCGGATTCGGGCAGGCCCTGGATGCCCAGAGGCCGGCCGATGCGCACCTGCGGCGACAGGATGCGGCGCGCGGCCTCGGGCATGCCGGTGAGCTGGCAGGCACCGCCCGTCAGCACGAGGCGCCGCCCGGCATGGGCCGGGAAGCCGGCCGCATTGAGCCTGTCGCGGACCAGCTCCAGGATCTCCTCGACCCGCGGACGAATGATCCGAACCAGGTGCGATTTCGGCAGGTGGTTGGGCTGGTCGTGCTCGTCGCCGACCTGCGGCACCGCGATGGTTTCGCGCTCGTCCGACGCCGAGACGATGCAGGTCCCGTGCAGCGTCTTCAGCCGCTCCGCATCGCTCAGTCGCGTGGTGAGGCCGCGGGCGATGTCGGTGGTGACATGGTTGCCGCCGACCGCGACGGCGTCGACATGGGCCAGGTGTCCACCCGCGAAGATGCCGACCGAGGTCGTGCCGCCGCCCATATCGATGAGGGCGACGTCGAGTTCCGCCTCGTCGTCGGCCAGCACCGCGAGCCCGGCCGCATAGGGCGTCGCCACGAGAGCGTCGATCTGCAGGTGGCAGCGCTCGATGGCCAGCATCAGGTTGCGGGCTGCGGCGGCGTCGCAGCCCACCACGTGCATGTCGGCCCCGAGTTCGTCGCCGATCATGCCTTTCGGATCGCGGATCGACCGCGTGCGGTCGAGCGAAAAACCGGTCGGCAGCGAGTGGAGCACGGCCCGGCCCTGGCGCGCCATGGTGGCGCAGGAGGCTTCGAGCACGCGATGCACGTCGTAGTCCGACACGGCCTTGCCGCCGACCGCGACCTTGGCGCTGTAATGCTGCGACGACAGGCGGCCACCCGTCACCGTGACGATGACGCTGCCGACCTCGACGCCGGCCATGCGCTCGGCAGCATCGACCGCGAGGCGGATCGCGTTCTCGGCCTCATCCATGTCGACCACGGCGCCGCCCTTGATGCCGCGCGAGCGCTGGTGGCCGATGCCCAGGATGCGGCAGCGATGGGTGCGCCCCGGCAGCGTATCGGAGGCTTCGCTCGGGTTCAGCTTGGCGATGAGGCAGGCGATCTTCGACGTACCGATGTCCAGCACGCAGAGCAGGGCACTGCGCCGGGCCGACAACGGACGCATGCGCCGGGGCATCAGGCGATTGCTCATGCCGGGCCCGCCTTGGCTTTGGGACGTTTGGCCAGCATCTCGGCGCGCTGCGCGGCGGCATCCTCGGTGAGCCGCGCCGTGACCCGGCCCGGGATGCGGAGGTCGATCGAGACGACGTCCTTCTCCAGGATACGGGACTGCCGCTCGATGTCGGCGAGGCGTTTCAGCGTGCCGATCGCGTCGAGTTCGGGCAGTTCGACCTCGACGCCATTGTCCATGTGGAGGGTCCAGCGGCGCTGGCCCACCAGCACCCCGGCCTTGACCTTGTCGCGCAGGTCACCTACCGCCGCGAGCAGTGCCTGGAACTCGCCCAGGCGTTCGTTGGCGCCGTCTCCCACCACGAAGGGCAAGCCGTTGAACCGGTCGTCGCGCACCTTGTCGATCGGCACGCCGTCGGCCGCAATAAGCGACAGCTGCCCATCCTTCTGCCAGAGCGCTACCGCGTCCCGCTCCTGCACATTGATGTGCAGGTCGCTCGGAAACAGCTTGCGGACACTCACATCCTGCACGAGCGGGTTGGCTTTCAGCCTGTCGCGCAACGCCGTGGCGTCCAGCATCAGCAGGGAGTTCCGCGGTCCGATGTCGCCGTCCCGCAGGATCTCGGCCGCGGTCAGCGACTTCAGGCCCGAGATGGTGACGGCCTTGATCTGGAACCCCAGGGCCTTGAAAGCGATGTCGGCCGGGGCGCCGTTGGCGGCCACGAAGCTCTGATATTCACCGCCCCGGTAAGCCCCATAAAGGCCGGTGCCGGCCAGCAGCGCCAGGGCCAGCAGGGCGCCGAGACCCGGGACAGGAAGGTTGCGGGCCTCCGTTGCGGGGCATGACCGGCGGCGCGGGCGGCTGACTTGCGCGGCCGGCCTAGGGGATCCGGCCAGAAGCGCGAAAGGGCTGGCGAAGCGGGGTCGCGGGTCCGGGAAGAAGCCCGTGCCGGCCTCTCCTAACGATCGCAGGAGGCGTCCTCCACCATCCATCGAACAAGCCCGCCAAACGAGTACCCGGCATGCGCCGCCATCTCGGGAACCAACGACGTCTCGGTCATGCCGGGCTGCGTGTTCACTTCCAGAACGACGAGTTCCCCGGTTCCTTCCGGTCGATCGTCGTAACGGAAATCTGAACGGCTCACCCCACGGCAGCCGAGCGCCTTGTGAGCCCTCAGCGCCAACTGTTGGACATTTTGGTAAATATTTTCTTTAAGATTTGCCGGAAGAACGTGAATCGAGCCGCCGGGCGCGTATTTCGCATCGTAGTCGTAGAAGGCACCGGCCGATGCCAGGATGTCGGTCACCGCAGTGGCCTTTCCGTCGATGACCGCGCAGGTCAGCTCCCGTCCGGCCACGAATGTCTCGGCCAGTAGGGCGTCGCCGTAGGCCCAGTCCTCGCGGCCGATCTCCTGGGGCGGATGGGTGCGGTCTTCCCGCACGATGATGACCCCGACCGAGGACCCTTCGTTCACGGGTTTCAGCACGTAAGGCGGTGGCAGGACGTGGCGCTTCGCCGCCTCGTGCCGGTCGACCGTGATGCTGTGGGCCACCGGCACGCCGGCCGCCGCCATGACGAGCTTGGCCTTGTCCTTCTGCATGGCGAGAGCCGAGGCCAGCACGCCGGAATGGGTGTAGGGAACGCGCAGGACCTCGAGGATCCCCTGTATCGTGCCGTCCTCGCCGACCCGGCCGTGCAAGGCGTTGAGCGCGACATCGGGCTTCAGGCGGTTCAGGACGTCGGCGATGTTGCGCCCGACATCGATCCGCGTGACCTCGAACCTCTCGCCTTCGAGCGCCGCCGCGCAGGCCTCACCCGACCGCAGCGAGACCTCGCGTTCGGCGGACCAGCCGCCCATCAGTACCGCAACGTGCTTGGTCATAAGGTTCGTCCGGCTAGGGAAGTGAAAGGGCGATCTCCGGGCGTGGGCCGGCGACGGCCGCGACCTGTTGGGGGCAGCTTCAGAAATAAGGTCGTTAGGGTTTCTGAACTCCTAACACAGCAGCAAGGACGTCGAGCGGCAGGAGATCGCGGCACCAAAACCGAGCCGGATCAGGGTGTCCGCCCCACGCGCTTGATTTCCCAGTCCAATGTCACGCCGCTGACCTCCATCACACGACGGCGTACCGTTTCGCCCAAGGTTTCAATGTCCTGCGCCGTCGCCTTGCCGCGATTGATGAGGAAGTTGCAGTGCATCTCGGACATTTGGGCGTCGCCGATCACGAGGCCCCGGCAGCCGGCAGCGTCGATCAGCTGCCAGGCCTTCCGGTCCCGCGGGTTCTTGAAGGTCGAGCCGCCTGTCCGCTCGCGGATCGGCTGCGAGGCCTCGCGTGCCGCCGTGATGCGGTCCATCTCGCCGAGGATCGCGGCAGGGTCGCCGGGCCGTCCCTGAAACCGTGCTTCGGTGAAGATCACCGAGGCGGGCGCGGAACAATGGCGATAGCGAAAGCCCATCTCGGCGTTCGAGAACGTCCGGATGATTCCGTCCCGGTCGACGCCGCGAGCCTCGATGAGGACGTCCTTCGTTTCGCCGCCATGCGCGCCGGCGTTCATGCGCAGGGCGCCGCCGATGGAGCCCGGGATGCCACGAAAGAAGGCAAGACCATCGACCGCCGCATCGGCCGCGGCGCGCGCCACCTTGACGTCCGGCACGGCCGCGCCGGCCCGGACGATATGATCGGGCTCGACCGCGACGGCGTTGAAGCCGCGGCCGAGCTTGACCACCACGCCCGCCACACCGCCGTCCCGCACGATGACGTTGGACCCGAGTCCGAGCGGCATCACCGGCACCTCGTCCGGGATGCGGGCCAGCGCATAGGCGAGGTCGTCCTCGTCGGCCGGCACCATCAGCACCTCGGCGGGCCCACCGACGCGAAACCAGGTCAGCGATGCCAGGGACTCGCCGGCGCTCAGTCGGCCGCGGAAGCCGGCAAGCCGGGAGCGGAGACGGTCGATCAAATCGGGCTCGCCCCCGCCAACTCGCCCGGCAGCGCATAGGCCCATTGCGTGATGTTGCCGGCCCCGAGGCAGACCACGTAATCGCCCGGCTTGGCCAGACCCCGGACGATGCCGGCCAGAGCTCCCGGGCCGTCCAGCGCGATCACGTCGCGGTGCCCGTGGGCCTTGATGGCGGCCGCGAGGTGGTCGCGGTCGATCCCCTCGATCGGGCTCTCGCCGGCCGCATAGACCTCGGCCACCACCACCGTGTCGGCATCGTTGAAGCAGGTGGCGAAATCGTTGAACAGCGATCGCAGGCGGGAATAGCGGTGTGGTTGCACGACGGCGATCACCTGGCTGCGCGTCGAGGCGCGGGCGGCCCGCAACACGGCCGCGATCTCCACCGGATGGTGCCCGTAATCGTCGAAGATGGCGGCGCCGTTCCACTCGCCGACCCGGGTAAACCGCCGCTTCACGCCGCCGAAGTCGCGTAGCGCTGCCCGGATCGTGTCGATCGGTACCTTGAGTTCGATCGCCACGGCGATGGCGGCCGTGGCATTCAACGCATTGTGATGCCCCGGCATGGGCATGACCACGTCCTCGATATAGGTGGCCGCCGAGGTCTTGCGGTCGCGGACCAGGACGTTGAAGCGCGACGTGCCGCCCGCGAGGTCGATGTCGAGCAGGCGCACGTCGGCCTGCGGGTTCTCGCCATAGGTGACCACGCGGCGATCCTCGATGCGACCGACGAGTTCCTGGACCACGGGATGGTCGAGGCACATCACCGCGAAACCGTAGAACGGCAGGTTCTCGACAAGGGTCCTGAAGGCCGCCTTGATGGCCTCGAAGGTCTCGAAATGATCGAGGTGCTCGGGATCGATGTTGGTGATCACGGCGACGTCGGCCGGCAGCTTCAGGAAGGTGCCGTCGCTCTCGTCGGCTTCCACCACCATCCAGTCGCCCTCGCCGCGCCGGACGTTGGTGCCGTAGGCATTGATGATGCCGCCGTTGATCACGGTCGGGTCGAAGCCGCCGGCGTCGAGCAGGGTGGCGATCAGCGAGGTCGTGGTGGTCTTGCCGTGGGTGCCGGCCACCGCCACACAGGTTCTCAGACGCATGAGTTCCGCCAGCATCTCGGCCCGGCGGACGACAGGCAACCGCCGGCTGCGGGCGGCGCTGAGTTCCGGGTTGTCGCGGCGGATCGCGGTCGACACCACCACCACCTCGGCATCGCCGAGGTTGGCGGCGTCGTGGCCGATGGCGATCTCGATGCCCTTCTCGCGCAGCCGCTCCACGTTGGCGCCCTCGGCCGCATCCGATCCCTGGACCTTGTAGCCCAGGGTGTTCAGCACTTCGGCGATGCCCGACATGCCGATGCCGCCGATGCCGACGAAATGGATGGGGCCGAGCTCGCGCGGCAGTTTCATGCGTTCAGGATCCCTTGGCGATGCCCTCCGCCACCGCGAGCACCAGGTCGGCCAGCCGCTCCGCGGCATCGGGGCGGCCGTCGTGGCGGGCCGCGCCGGCACGCACTAGCAGTTCCGCGGGATCGTTCAAGATGCGGGTGAGTTCACCGGCGAGCCAGTCGGGCGTGAACAGCGATTGCTCGCGCACCACCGCGGCACCGCTCTTCGCCATCAGCGCCGCGTTTGCGGCCTGGTCCTGGTCGAGCGCGTGCGGGAAGGGGACCAGCACGGAGGCGCGCCCGATCACCGCCAGTTCGCTGACCGTCGACGCGCCGGCCCGGGCCACCACGAGGTGGGCAGCCGCGATCCTGGCCGGGAGATCGGCGAAGAAGGGCGCGATCTCGGCCGCCATGCCGAGCCTGGCATAGGCGTCCCGCACCCGCGTCTCGTCTTCGCCGCGGGCTTGCTGGACGATGGCGAGGCGCTGGCGCGTTGCTGCGTCGAGGCGTTCCACGGCTGCCGGGACGATGTCCGACATGATGCGGGCGCCTTGGGACCCTCCGGTCACCAGCAGGCTCACGACCCCGTCCGGCGTCATGGTCAGCATAGCGGTGCGCGCGGCCGCGATCACGGCCGGACGCACAGGGTTGCCGGTGAAGGTCGCCTTGGCGCTGACGGCCTCCGGCATCTTGCCGAGCGACGGAAACCCGGTGGCGATCCGGGTGGCGCGATTGGCCACGAAACGATTGGCCTTGCCCATCACGGCGTTCTGCTCATGGAGCACGATCGGGAGGCCGCGGATCGACGCTGCGACGACCGGGGGCACGGTGGGATAGCCGCCGAACCCGACCACGGCGGCCGGGCGGATCCGGCCCATGATGCGCCAAGCCGCGAGCACGCCCCGCGACAGCTGGGCGGCGGCGGCGGCCTTGGCGACCGGCGACCCGTCGCGCGGGGTCGCCGAGGGCACGGCGTGGAGCGCGCGGGCCGGGAACTCCGCCCCGTAGCGCAGGGCCCGGTGGTCGGTCATGAGTTCCACGGCGACGCCGCGTGCCGCGAGCGCCCGCGCCAGGGCCTCGGCCGGGAACAGGTGGCCGCCCGTGCCGCCCGCTGCGAGCAGGATCGGCCGCTCGGCAAGGAACCCGACGCTCAAAGGATGGCGCCCTCCGGCGCCTCGTCCTTGCGGTAGGGAATCGGGTCCATCACGGCGGCACGCGGCCTGCGGCGCGTTACCGCGATGAGGAACCCCATGGCGAGGGCCAGCGAGATCATGGAGGAACCGCCATAGGATATGAACGGCAGCGTCATGCCCTTGGCCGGCATCAGATGCAGGTTCACGGCCATGTTGATGCAGCTCTGGGTGCCGAACAGGATGACGAGCCCGGCGGCCGCGAAACGGCAGAACGGATCGTCGTTGCGCGAGGCTTGGAGCAGGCCCCGCAGCACCACGAAGGCGAAGAGCCCGGCCAGCGCCATGCAGAACAGGAGGCCGAATTCCTCGCCCGTGACGGCGAAGATGAAATCGGTATGGGCGTCCGGCAGGACGCGCTTCACCGTGCCTTCGCCCGGACCCTTGCCGAGCCACGAGCCCGACACGAAGCTTTCCACGGCGGTATCGACCTGGAACGTATCGGTCGCGCCGGGGCCGTTCGAGGGGTCGAGGAAGTGCAGGATGCGGTCGCGCACGTGGGGCACGAACTTATAGGCGACGAGGACGCTCGTGGCCCCGAGTCCGCCGATGCCCGCCACCCAGAACCAATGCAGGCCCGCCATGAAGAACAGGGCCGCCCAGACCAGCGCGATCAGCATGGTCTGGCCGAAGTCGGGCTGCAGGATCAGCGGCACGACGGTGAGCGGCAGCAGCAGCAGAGCCAGGATGTTGCCCGGCACGTCGCGGCGGCGCGCCCCCTCAGAGAACGCCCAGGCGGCCAGGATCACGAAGGCCGGCTTGATGAACTCGGATGGCTGAATGCCGAAGATCCAGCGCTTGGCGCCTTTGACCTCGTGGCCGAAGACCAGGGCCGCCCCGATCAGGACCATGCCGCCGATGAACACCGCCAGCGCGGCCCGGCGCACGTCGCGCGGCGACAGGAACGACGTCGCCAGCAACAGGCACACTGACGGGGCCAGGAACATCACCTGGTGGTGCACGAAATAGAAGGTCGAGAGCCCGAGCCGCTCGGCCACTGGCGGGCTGCCCGCCATGGTGAGCACGATGCCGAGCACGACCAGCAGGCCCAAGGCCGCCAGGAGCCAGCGGTCGATCGTCCACCACCAGTCGGCGAAGGTCGAACGTTCGGCGCGCGAGATCATTGGAGCCTCCTCGAAACGGACGCGTCAGGACGGGAGCGCCGAGACGAGGGCGCGGAAAGCGTCGCCGCGCGCCTCGAAGCTGCCGAACTGGTCGAACGACGCGCAGGCGGGAGACAACAGCACCACCGCCCCGTTGCCCGAGGCTTGCCGCGCGTCGGCCGCGGCTGCCGCGACGGCGCGCTCCAGCGTGCCGCATCGCCGCGACAGTACCCGGCCCTGCAGAGTCGAAGCGAAGGCATCGGTGGCTTCGCCGATCAGGTAGGCGCGTTGGATCCGGTCGAACAATGGCGATAGACTCTCGATGCCGCCCGCCTTGGGCACGCCGCCGAGGATCCAGTGGATGCGGTCGAAGCAGAGCAGCGCCTTCTCGGCCGAATCGGCATTGGTGGCCTTGGAATCATTGACGAACAGCACGTTGCCGATACGGCCGACCTCTTCCATGCGGTGCGGCAGGCCCGGGAAGGTGTCGAGGCCATGCTGGATGACATGGGCGTCGGCACCCCGCAACCCGAGCAGGTCCGCGGCGGCGGCCGCGAAGCAGGCATTCTGGGCATTGTGCCGACCCCGCAGCGTCGGGATGCCCTGGATCCCGCCGAGGATCCGGGGGGCGTCATCGTAGGGCCGCATCAGCACCATGTCGGAGGCGCTGAGCGACACGCCTGTCGGCAGGTCCTGCGCCACCGATACGGGGTAGTGACGGCCCGAGGGACCCCGTTCCCGAACGTGCCGGCGCATCTCGTTTTCCACTGCCCGCTCGTAGATGTCGGCGCTTGCGGGGTCGTCGACGCTCGCCAGCGACCACGCGGACCGCGCGATCAGCCGCTCTTTGACGGCAGCGTAATTCTCGAACGTGCCGTGGCGGTCGATGTGGTCGGGGCTGAGGTTGAGCAGCATGCCGACCGTGGGAGCGAGGCTCGGGGCGAGATCGATCTGGTAGGACGAGACTTCGAGCACATGGAGGCGGCCCGCGGCCGGGGGCTCCAGGGCCAGGGCGGCGGTGCCGATGTTGCCGCCCATCTGCACGTCCCACCCCGCGGTCCGGAACAGGTGCGCCGCGAGGGCCGTGGTGGTGGACTTGCCGTTGGTGCCGGTGATGGCGACCAACGGGGCGTCGGGTGCGGTCGCGGCCCGCTCGCGGCTGAAAAGCTCGATGTCGCCGACGATCTCCACGCCAGCGGCGACGGCGAGCCCCACGGACCAGTGAGGCTCGGGGTGGGTGAGGGGGACCCCGGGGGTCAGCACCAGCGACGCGACGCGAGACCAGTCGAGCCCGTGCAGGTCCGACACCGCGTGACCCGCGGCCCGGGCACGCTCGCGCGCCGCCGCGGCGTCGTCCCAGACCAGCACATTCGCGCCGCCGGCTTTCAGCGCATCGGCCGTGGCAAGGCCCGAGCCGCCGAGCCCGAAGAGGGCCAGCATCCTTCCGGCGCAATGCGTGACCGGCGTCATCCTCAGCGCACCTTCAAGGTCGACAGGCCGAGCAGCGCCAGCACGAACGAGATGATCCAGAACCGCATGACGATCTGCGGCTCGGACCAGCCGAGCTGCTCGAAGTGGTGATGGATCGGCGCCATGCGGAACACCCGCTTGCCGGTCAGCTTGAAGGACCCGACCTGGACGATGACCGACAAGGCCTCGACCACGAAGAGGCCGCCCACGATGAGCAGCACGATCTCGTGCTTGATGGCGACCGCCACGGTGCCGAGCAGGCCGCCGAGCGCCAGCGATCCCGTGTCGCCCATGAAGATCTGGGCCGGGGGCGCATTGAACCACAGGAAGCCGATGCCGGCCCCGATTACGGCACCCGCCACCACGAGCAACTCGCCCGTGCCCGGCACGTGGTTGATGCCGAGGTAGGTGGCATAGAGCAGGTTGCCGGTGAAGTAGGCGATCAAGCCGAAGGTCGCGGTCGCCACCATGACGGGCACGATGGCGAGGCCGTCGAGGCCGTCGGTCAGGTTCACGGCATTGCCGAAACCCACCACGATGAAGGCTCCGAAGGCGATGAAGAACATGCCGAGGTCGAACAGGTATCCGTTGATGAAGGGGAAGGCGAGGCCCGTGGTGCTGCTGGGGCCCACCGCCGTCATGGCCCAGCAGGCCACGGCCGCGATCAGGGCTTCGATGGCAAGACGCGCGCGGCCCGAAAAACCCGCGTGGCTCTGGCGCGTCACCTTGAGGTAGTCGTCGTAGAAGCCGATCATGCCGAAGCCGAGCGTGACCAGGAGCGTGATCCACACATAGGGACTGCGCGGGTTGGCCCAGAGCAGGGTCGACACGACGAGGCCCGACAGGATCATCAGGCCGCCCATGGTGGGTGTGCCTTTCTTGGTCAGCAGATGCGACTGCGGGCCATCGACGCGGATCGGCTGACCCTTGCCCTGCTTGAGCCGGAGCGCCGCAATGATGGCCGGACCGAAGAAGAACACGAAGAGGGCCGCGGTCCCGGTTGCGCCGATGGTCCGGAACGTCAGATATCGAAACAGGTTCAGCGGGCTGAAATAGCCGGAAAGTTCGGTAAGCCAGGTGAGCATCGTGGTCCTTAGTGGCCCGCTTGCGCGGGCATATCCGCTTGCGCGGGCATATCCGCTTGCGCGGGCATATCCGCTTGCGCGGGCATATCCGCTGCTGGCTTGTCCGTGGACGTGGGTGCGCTGCTGAAACGCTCCTTCAGGGCGGCGACGAGAGGGCCCATGCGGCTCCCGTTCGATCCCTTCACCATCACGACGTCGCCCGCCCGGAGGCTGTCCGCGAGGGGGCCTTCGATAACCGGGGCGCTATCGCCCCACAACCCTCGCACTGCGGGGGGCAGCGACCTGAACAGCCCGTGACTGAGGGGTCCCGCCGCAAATACGAGGTCGACGGCATTGTCGAGGATATCGTCGCGCAGCGATTGGTGCAGCGCTTCGGCCTCGGGGCCGAGTTCGCGCATGTCGCCCAGCACCGCGATACGGCGGCCCCCTCGCACCGGCGTGCTGGCCCCCAGCAGCGACAGCGCGGCCCGCATGGACGTGGGATTGGCGTTGTAGCTCTCGTCGATCAACGTGAACTCGCCGTCGGCCGCTTGCAGGACCGAGCGGCCGCCGCGACCCTGACCGGCCGTGAACCGCCCCAAAGACCCGGCGGCATCGTCGAGATCGACGCCGGCCGCCCTGGCGGCCAGCAGCACTGCGAGCGCGTTCAGCGCCAGATGTCGGCCAGGCGCCCCGAGCCGGAAGCCGATGCGTCGCCCCAAGATCTTGGCCGAGATTTCCGATCCGTCGGCCGTCGCGACGCAGCTCTCGAGACGCGCATCTGATTCCGCATGCTCGCCGAAGGTCACGACATGGCGGGCCGGCGAGGCTTCGGCGCGCAGGCGCAGGCGGTCGAAGGTCCCGATGTCGCGGTTGATGATGGCGAGCCCGCCCGCCGCCACGCCCGTGAAGATCTCGGCCTTGGCGTCCGCGATGCCCTCGACCGAAGCGAAATTTTCGAGGTGGACCGGCGCCACATTGGTGACGATCGCGATCTGCGGCCTGACCTGGGCGACCAGCGGCTCGATCTCGCCGGGATGGTTCATGCCGATCTCGAAGATGCCGAACCGAACATTGGCCGGCATGCGGGCCAGCGTGAGCGGCACGCCCCAATGATTGTTGTAGGAGGCGACCGATGCATGCGTGGGGCCGGCATCCGACAGCACGAGGCGCAGGGCCTCTTTGGTGGAGGTCTTGCCGACCGATCCCGTGACCGCCACGATACGGGCGGTCGAGCGATCACGCGCGGCGCGCCCGAGCCGCTCCAGCGCACCCATCACGTCGCGCACCACATAGAGGCAAGGCAGACCCTGGAGCGCCACGGCATGGTGCTCGTCGACCACGGCCGCGGCCGCGCCGGCCGCGAAAGCCGCGTGAACGAAGTCGTGCCCGTCGTTGGTCTCGCCCCGGATCGCGAAGAAAAGCTCGCCGCCCTTGATGGTCCGGGTGTCGATCGAAATGCCGCCGATGCCGAGCGGCGGCATGCCGCTCACCCTGGCGTCGAGCGGCGCCACGAGGCCGAGACCGGACCAGAGGGGAGCGACCGTCACGCGGGGACGCTCCGGATGGCGGCCGCGACTGCCTCGGCATCGGAAAACGGCGAGGTCACGCCGCGGGCCGTCTGGCCGGTCTCGTGCCCCTTGCCGGCCACGACCAGCACGTCGCCCCGCTCCAGCATGCCGACCGCGGCCGCGATGGCGCCGGCGCGGTCGCCGATCTCCCGCGCTCCGGGGGAGGCCGCCAGGATCGCGGCCCGGATCGCAGCCGGATCCTCGGACCGCGGATTGTCGTCCGTCACGATCGCGACGTCGGCGAGGCGCGCGGCGATCTCGCCCATGATCGGGCGCTTGCCGGGATCGCGGTCCCCCCCGCAACCGAAGACGACGACGAGCCGCCCCGTCGCATAGGGCCGAAGCGTGGCGAGGACATTGTCGAGGGCGTCTGGCTTGTGGGCGTAGTCGACGAAGACCGGCGCGCCGCGGCAGGTGCCGACATGTTCGAGGCGGCCGGGAGCCCCTGCCAGACGCTCCAGCGCCGCGAAGACCGCGTCGGCCGGAGTGCCGGCCGCGATGCAGAGGCCGGCCGCCACGAGCGCGTTCGAGACCTGGAAGCCCCCGGCGAGCGGCAGCCGGAGGTCGAAGGTCCGGCCGTCATGGCCGAGGGTCAGTCGGGTCGCGAACCCGTCCGGCTCAGAGGACAGAAGCCGGATGTCGTCCCCCCGCCGGCCGACCGTCCGGACCCTGAGCCCGCGGCCCCGGGCGGCCGCGACGGCCCGGTCGGACGCCGGATCGGCGCCGTCGCCGTGATCCCGGTCGACCGCGACAACGGCCGGCTGGCCCGGCGCGAGCAGGTCCGTGAACAGACGGAGCTTGGCCGCGAGGTAATGTTCGGTGGTCGGATGGTAGTCGAGGTGGTCGCGCGACAGATTGGTGAAAGCGCCGGCCGCCAGCCTCACGGTGTCGAGCCGGTGCTGGTCGAGCCCATGCGACGAAGCCTCGAGCGCGAGATGCGTGACGCCGGCCCGGGCGAGAGCATGGAGGTCGCGGTGGAGCGCGATGGGATCGGGCGTCGTGAGCGCGCCATGAGGTCCGTCCGGCAACGCGCCCTGGGGCGCCACGATCCCGATGGTGCCGAGCGAGGCGGCCCTGGCGCCCGTCGATTCCCAGATCTGGCGGACGAAGGCCGCGACCGAGGTCTTGCCGCTCGTTCCGGTGATGGCCACGACGGTCTCGGGCTGACCGGGGTAGAAGCGGGCCGCTGCGGCCGACAGCGTCCGTCGGATGTTCGGCACGGCGATGGCAACCGCGTCGCCCAGGCCGCCGGGCATGCGCTCCGCGACGACCGCGGCGGCGCCGGCCGACACAGCCTGGGGCACGAAGGCGAGGCCGTCGGCCTGCGTGCCGGGAACGGCGAAGAACACGAAGCCGGGCTGCACGGCCCGGCTGTCGGTTGTGATCCCGGCCACGGCGACGCCGCGGTGCCTCGCATCCAGCACGGCGCTGGGCAGCAGGTCGGCGAGTATCATCGCAGGGCCGTCTCCATGCCGATCCCGAGCTTCGCGACGGTGGGAAAGGGCGCGGTCGGCATGGTGAGGTTCGGCGGCAGGTTCAGCAAGGGCGCGACCCGTTCCATGATCTTGCCGCAGACGTCGCCCGAGTTCCAGGCGGCCGTATGGAAACCGTAGGTGCCCTCCGCCGCCTGCGGATCCTCCATCATGACGAAGAACAGGTATTTGGGCTTGTCGGCCGGCACGATCGACATGAACGTGGTGTTGACCCGGTCCTTGGAATAATGGCCGTGGATGATCTTGTCGGCCGTTCCTGTCTTGCCGCCCGCGAAATAGCCCGGGATATCGATCTTCTTGGCCGAGCCGAGCGTGGCGTTGACGCGCATCAGGTAACGTAGCGCTTCCGACACCTCCGGCCGGACAACCTTGGGGAAGTCGGCGCGGACGTCCGACGAATCGCGCTTGAGGAAGGTCGGCGTGATCAACGAACCGCCGTTGGCCAGCGCTCCGACCGCCATCATGGCCTGAAGCGGCGCCACGTTCAGCCCCTGGCCAAATGCGATCGTCATGGTATTGAGTTCGCTCCAATGGGCCGGGACGAGCGGGCTGGCGCTTTCGGGCAGCTCCGTCTGGAGGCGGGTCAGCTGGCCCATCTTGCGCAGGAAGGCCTTGTGGCCGTCCACCCCCACCATCATGGCCATGCGGGCCGTGCCAATGTTCGATGAATGGACGAACACCTCGGGCACCGTGAGGATCCGGTGCGTGGCGTGAAAGTCGTGGATGGTGAAACGGCCGTAGCGCAGGTTGTCGCGCGCGTCTACGGTCGAGCGCAGCGTCACCTTGTTGGCCTCGAGCGCCATGGCGATCGAGATGGCCTTGAAGGTCGAACCCATCTCGTAGACGCCGACGTTCAGCCGGTTGATGTGCTGGGGATCGAGCGCGTCGACGGGGTTGTTGGGGTCGTAGTCGGGCAGGGACGTGTAGGCGATCATCTCGCCCGTGTTGACGTCCATGATGGCGGCCGAGCCTGCCGTCGCCTTGAAATGCTCGATGCCCTTGGCGAGTTCGTCACGCACCGCGAAAGTCGCCTTGCTGTCGATGGACAGCGAGATCGGCTTGAGGTCCTGCGGTTTGATGTCGAAGCCGGCTCCTTTCAGATCACCGAGCCCCTGGCCGTCGACCCACTTCTCGATGCCGGCGATGCCTTGGTTGTCGAGGTTGGTGAAGCCGATCACATGGGCCGCAACGGGACCGTTCGGGTAGACGCGCTTGTTCTCGGGCAGGAACCCGACGCCGGGCAGGCCCAGGCGGTAGACCTCCTCCTGCTGCTTTTGCGTGATGCCGCGTTTGACCCAGACGAACCCCTTGCGCGAGCCGATACGGTTGCGCAATTCGCGTGCATCGACGTCGGGCAGCACCGCGGTGAGCAGCTCCACCGCCTCATCCTTGTCGATGATGCGGCGCGGCTCCGCGAACACCGACATGGTCTTGATGTCGGTCGCCATCATCTGGCCGTTGCGATCGAGGAGGTCGGGCCGGGCGCCCGAAACCGCGTCGGAGGCCACGGCCTTGAGGCTTTGCGGCGGCTCCTTCGACAGCCCGAGCATGACGAGCTTGGCGTCGATGAGCCCGTAGACGCCTACGAAGGCCAGCGCGATCAGCCGAAGCCGGAAGCCACTCTTGTCGAGCCTCGTCGAAAACACGGTGGCGAGGAAGCGCCGGACGCGCGCCGTGCGGCTCGAAGGCGCCGGCCCGGCGGGCGCCTGGAGATCGGGAAGGCCGGTCATGCGGACACTACCTCGTAGAGGACGGCGTTGCGGCGCTGGCGCCCGCGTGCTTATCGGCCGGGGTTGCGGTCGGCTCGCTGAGCCCGAGCGATTCGAGCTTGCGGCCAATGGAATCGACCTTGGGCGGCGGGTTGGGCAGGGTCGAGGCATCGACGATCTGGTCGAGCGACAATCTTCGCAGATTGAGCCCGTGGCCGGCCAGGGATGCGAGGCGGTCGGGCCGGGTCAAGATGGCCCATTCGGCTCGCAGACGCTCGATACCGTCCTGCTCGGCCCCGATCAGATGCCGGGTCTTCAGGATCTGCTCGGCATAGAGAATGGTCTCGTATTTCACCGAATAGGCGAAGACGGCCGCGCCGATCAGCACCGCCACCGCGAGCACATTGAGGATCCGCCACATGGATCAGGCTCCCCTTCGGAACGGCACCGTGACGGCGGCCCGCGCGGCTGGATCCGGCGCCCAGGCGGGGGCCTCGGTTCGGCGGCCAAATCTCAGTTTGGCCGAGCGTGACCGGGGGTTGGCCGCGACTTCCGCCCCGTCCGGCACGACGGGCTGCTTGCCGTCGAGCGCGAAAGTCGGGGCCTGGCGGGCCGCACCGGCCGGCAGATGGCGGGAACCGGCGTCACCACGACCCGAACGGCTCTGGAGAAAGCGCTTCACGATGCGATCCTCGAGCGAATGGAACGTCACGACCGCGAGGGTGCCGCCCGCCGCCAGGCACCGCTCGGCGGCTTCGAGCCCGTCGTGCAACTCCCCGAGTTCGTCGTTGACCGCGATGCGCAGCGCCTGGAAGGAGCGCGTCGCCGGATGGATGTCGCCAGGCTTGCCCGGCATCACCCGGGCGATCATTTCGGCCAAAGCCCTGGTTGACGTGAAGGGTTCGCTCTTGCGGTCGAACGCGATGGCGCGCGCGATCCGTCGCGACGCCCGCTCGTCGCCGTAGCGGTAGAGGATGGCAGCCAGATCCTCTTCCGAGGTACCGTTGACGATGTCGGCGGCGGTCGGACCCTCGCGGCCCATGCGCATGTCGAGCGGGCCGTCGAAGCGGAACGAAAAACCGCGGCTGGCCTCGTCGAACTGCATCGACGATACGCCGATGTCGAGCACGATCCCGTCGAGCGGCGGCAGCGAGAGGTGTCGGGCGACGGCGTCGAGCGTGCCGAACCGCGCCTCGATCAGGGTCAGGCGAGGATCGGCGGCCGACAAGGCCCCGCCCGCCGCAACGGCGGTGGGATCGCGGTCGAGCGCCACGACGCGAGCGCCGGGTTCGGCCAGGATAGCACGCGTGTAGCCGCCCGCTCCGAAAGTGCCGTCGAGATAGATCCCGTCCGGGCGGATATGCAAGGCCGCGATGGCCTCCGCTCGGAGCACGGGGTGATGCAGGATCGGTCCGCCTGCGGCGAGGTTTTCCCCTGCGCCGCGATCCGACATCAGTCCCGTGCTCCAGGAGGCTGCGGCGGCGTCGTCGACGTCGCCGCATGTCCGGAACTGAGCTGGTGTCGGTGTTCGCGCACTCGGCGTCTGGCCTCTTCCAAATGCGCGCGAAACCTGCTCGGCTCCCAGATCTGAAACTTGTGCCCCTGGCCCACGAAGGTCACCTCGGTGGTGATCCCCGTGTGCCGCTTCATGGTTTCGGTCAGGATGACACGGCCTTCTCCGTCGAGCTTCGGCACCTCGCTCTCCCCATAGAGCGTGGCCGCATAGGCGTCCCGTTCTTCGGAATAGGGCGAGAGGGGCGCCATCAGCGCGTCGATCTCCCGGAGCAGGGCGTTGCCGCCGCAATCCAGAGCCTCCGCGTAGAGCGACGGGTAGACGTACAAGCCTTCGAAACCGTCCCGCGCCATCACGGCCCGGAACGGCGCCGGGATCGACACGCGACCCTTGGCATCCAACCGGTTCGTGTAGGTCGAGACGAAGCGATCCAAAATCCCCTCTGTCCCGGTTGATACCGTCAGGCTGGTCCTCGGCGGCTGATTGCGCGCGCTCCATCAAACGATGGGGCCTCGCGAACAGGCCTCCAGAGACCCGCGACGGGATGGCTTGGGATAGCATGGGACCCCATGGGCGTCAACGACGGCTCCCGCGCGCTCTTCCGGGAAGCCAGCGCTGATTAGTCCGCTTTCAGGGTTAAGAAGCCGTTGCAAGACGACGCCGGATCCGGTGCGGATCGTTGCGGAGCCCCGGGCCGACAGCGATGATCACACTTGGCAGACACCTGATCTGGATGAAGATAAGTGGGCGTGGCCTGAGCTTGAGAAGATTTTCTGTGATCCGACATGAGGCTTCGGCGGAGACGTGTGGTTCCGCGCCGAAGCCATGGCGAGCGGCATGGATGCCGCCGGACCCTGTCACGAGATTGTGCACAGACGTCTCGGGCGCACCTCGGCGGAGTATGGCCGGCGAGCGGCCACGAAGCGCGGCGAGGCGGGGTGGGATGCTGCCCCAAGCGACGGCGTCCCCGGATCCAGACCCCGGTGGGGCAACATCCCATGGGGTCCGCCCGGATGACGAAGCGCTCTCGCCCCGGAATCGTCGAGCCGCGCCATGACGGGGCCAAGGGCGGGACGACGGTGCCAGCCGGCCTGTAAGCCGGGTTCTGTAGGGTGCGGAAGCGCGAACCTCCGCACGTGACGGCCATTCCTCTGGGACGGACGTTGCCGGCCGCCTCGAGCAATCAACCCGGGCGACAGCCCGGAGACGGGTTGGACCCGACCTGGCTGGACCAGGTCGGGTCCCGTCGCCCCTATTCGATCTTGCTCCCGGTGGGGCTTGCCATGCCGTCGACGTTGCCGCCTCCGCGGTGCGCTCTTACCGCACCCTTTCACCCTGACCCGATCCCGGCGAGCCGGTTGCGGGCGGTCTGCTTTCTGTGGCGCTATCCCTGGGGTCACCCCCGCCGGACGTTATCCGGCACCGTATCTCCGTGGAGCCCGGACTTTCCTCCGCGCTCGCGCGCGACGGCCGTCCAGCCGACTGGCCTGGCCGGCGTAGCGGGTGCGGGGCGGGGAGGCAACCCGCGTGGCGCTCGCGACCCGTGGCGTGCTACGATCGGGGATGGCCTGCTCCGGTGCGTTGCCGTCCGCATGGGCTCTCCAGCGCAGATCGACACCGCATGCCTCAGGCCCTCGGCGCGGACTTCCTCAGGCACGAGCTGTTGGGCGCATCGAGGAGGATGACATGATCCGGATCGTTTCGCTGGTTGCCCTCGCTGCCGCCACCCTGCTTCCGGCCACCCCGGCAGCGGCGCAGAAGTCCTGGAGTGGCGACAACTCCGAGGAACAGCAGCGCATTGCGGATGAGTTTCGGTTCAAGGGCTCTGCATGCGACGCGCCAGCCTGCCACAATAACCCCGAAGGCATCTATCCGGAATCGGCCGGAAGCATCGGCTCGACCAGCCAATCCATTCCTGCCGCCGGCACCACGGGATCTCGGAACAGCTCGCAGGGGCAGGCCGCAGGCCCCGCGAACATCACGTCAAGGTCGCAATCGGTCCCTGCATCCGGGACCTACGCGTCCCCAATCCATTGAGAGTCGAGGCGCTCCCACGGGGTTTCATCCGCAAGCCGCTCCGTAAACCTGCCGATGCCTGCCCCCGGTCGGGCCGGAGATCGGGTCCAAGCTCCATTCCAACTCGACCCAGCAAGGGGCTGCCGCAACCACGCGCTGGCACCGGTGGGTTCAGCGGTTCCGTCGAGACCTGTCAGACCAGCACGGGCTGGGCGACGCGCCCCTTGGAACCGAACACCCTCAGATAGCGCTCGACCTCGTTTGGGCGCCCGAGCGCCTTCAGCGGGTTGTCGGAGAGTTTCACGGCCGGGCGGCCGTCGACCTCGGTGATCTTGCAGACCAGCGATATGGCCTTCAGCCCGCCGTTGGGCGTCGGGGCGCAGCCCTCGAAATCGTTGGTGAGGTTGGTGCCCCAGCCGAAACTCATACGCACGCGGCCGTGGAAATGCGCGTAGGTCTCCTCGATGGTGTCGACATCGAGCGCGTCCGAGAAGACCAGAAGCTTGTCTCGGGGATCCCTGCCCTTGGCGCGCCACCACGCCATCACGCTCTCGCCCCCCTCGATGGGTGGCGCCGAGTCCGGGCGGAAGCCGGTCCAGTCGGCGACCCAATCGGGCGCGTCGCGCAGAAAGGGCTCGGTCCCGAAAGTATCGGGCAGCACGATGAGCAGATTGCCGCCGTAATACTTCCGCCAGTCGGCCAGCACTTCGTAAGGGGCACGGCGCAGGGCCGCGTCGTCCGGGGCCAGCGAGGCCAACACCATCGGCAGCTCATGGGCGTTGGTGCCGAGCGCTTCCAGGTCGTTGTCCATGGCGAGCAGCACGTTGCTGGTGCCCGTGAAGGCGAGGCCCAGTCCTTCCTTCAACGCCTCCACACACCAGCGCTGCCACAGGAAACTATGTCGCCGGCGCGTGCCGAAATCCGAGATCTTGAGGTCGGGCAGGGCCCGTAGCCGCTCGACCTTGTCCCACAACTTCGTCTTGGCCCGGGCATAGATCACGTCGAGCTGGAAGCGGCCGAGGCCCTTCAGGGCCGTGCGCGAACGCAGCTCGTTGATGATCGCGAGAGCCGGGATTTCCCACAGGGTGACGTCCACCCAGGATCCGGAGAAGTGCAGTTCGAACTGGCCGTCCCGTCGAGCCAGGTTGTAGTCGGGGAGCCGGTAATCCGCGAGCCAGTCCAGGAACGCCGACTCGAAGATGTGGGCGCGGCCGTAGAAGCTGTTGCCCGCGAGCCAGATCATTTCCTTCTTGCTGACCGTCAGCGACCGCGCGTGGTCGAGCTGGTCGCGTAACTCGGACTCGTCGATCTCGTCGGCGATGCGAACCCGCGTGGTCCGGTTCACCAGTGAGAACGTGACCTGCTGGTCCCGATAGAGACCCCAGATCATCTGCAGCATGAGCAGCTTGTAGAAGTCCGTGTCGAGCAGACTACGGACGATCGGATCCAGTTTCCAGGTGTGATCGTAGACGCGCTTGGCGAGATCGGTCGTGGTCATGGCGGAACCTGATCCTGCCGATGTCGAGAACGGGCCAGCCAATCCCGGTCTCGCGCGGGGCGCATCCCGCGATCGCTCCGCCAAGACTAGCAGGCCCCCCGGTGGCTGGCGAGCCGCAACGGGTTCCACTCCAAATCGGGAGCCGCTGCGATCGCGCATGCACAAAGAGCCGGTGGTACCTCGAAAGGTACGATCACCGGCTCTTCAGCGTCCGCCACGTCCCTGGTGCTTTGCGCACCACATGCCTCTTCGAGGCGCTTTCCTCCCCAGACTTCGGGCCACCCTGCGATGGTCTCCCGTTCCGCTACAGCCTACGCCGCCGCGTAACGTCGTCGCACTGTCTTAAATCCCAAGCTGAGCCAACAATCAAGGCAGTCATGACGGAAAGCTAGGCGGTCTGGTGACTTTCACCGCGGAATTTCCTGGCTTGACCCCCATCTTACAACCTCCGGGAGTGGGATTGTGGAGATGCCGCGTGGCCGTTGTAGTCCTGCCATGACGAAGAAGAGCCCCGGCCGGGGCTCTCTGTCACGGATCGACGACAGACGGGACGCCGCATCGCTGCGCGTCACTGCACGAGCTGGGGACCACTCGACCGCGCGGCATCGTTCTCCTGCATGATGCCGAGCCGCCGCGCCACCTCCGTATAGGCCTCCACGAGGCCGCCGAGGTCGCGGCGAAACCGGTCCTTGTCGAGCTTGTCGTTCGAGCGCACGTCCCACAGGCGGCAGGAGTCGGGCGAGATCTCATCCGCAACCACGATGCGCATCAGATCGCCCTCCCAGAGGCGACCGGCTTCCATCTTGAAATCCACCAGCCGGATCCCGACGCCGAGAAACAGTCCGGACAGGAAATCATTGACCCGGATCGCCAGGGCCATGATGTCGTCGATCTCTTGCGGCGAGGCCCAGCCGAACGCCGTGATGTGCTCCTCCGACACCATGGGGTCGTTGAGGGCGTCATTCTTGTAGTAGAACTCGATGATGGAGCGCGGCAACTGCGTGCCTTCCTCGATCCCGAGTCGCGTCGACAGCGAGCCCGCCGCGACATTGCGCACCACGACCTCGAGCGGTATGATCTCGACTTCCTTGATTAGCTGCTCGCGCATGTTGAGCCGGCGGATGAAATGCGTCGGCACGCCGATGTTGTTAAGGTGCTGGAAGATGTATTCCGAGATCCGGTTGTTCAAAACACCCTTGCCGTCGATGATTTGGTGTTTCTTGGCATTGAACGCTGTGGCATCGTCCTTGAAGTGCTGGATGAGTGTTCCGGGCTCTGGCCCTTCGTAGAGGACCTTGGCCTTGCCCTCATAAATGCGACGACGGCGATTCATTGGGGTCAACCGGGGTTTGAGGAAATCCATGGGTCGGCCTGGCTCCTATCATCCTCGCCCGATCGGCTCGCGCGAAGCATTACAGTCACGAAAGCCGTTCAACGGCCGGGGCGTCGCTGGCCCGGAGCAACCGACCACGTTTCAGCGTAGCGGATTGCTTGGACCCGCACAACGCCGGTGCATCCGAACCGCGCGAGCCTACGCCGGAGCTGGCGACGATAGCGGACGTTCCAGCGCGTCCTGTGCGGCCGCAGGGGCTTGATCTTGCCTGCTTTATTTGGGAATGGGGCATCTCTCCCGCAAGACGTGCGTTCAGCACGCAGCGGGCGCCGCGCCGGTGGGACCTTCGTGCCGCGGCGAACAGGGTGATCAGGATGACGACCTTCGACGACAGGGAACGGGCTTTCGAGAACCTGTTCGCACACGACCAGGATCTCGCGTTTCGCGCACAGGCGCGCCGCAATCGCGAGATCGGGTTGTGGGCGGCCCAACAGCTTGGCCGGTCGGGCGCGGAGGCCGACGCTTATGCGGACGACATCCTCATGACGTCGATCGAGAAGGGTGGCACGGAAGCGCTGGTGGCCAGGCTCAGGCAGGATCTCGGCCGGCACGGTCTCGCGGTGTCCGACCATCAGATTCGCCGCCGCCTCGACGAACTTCTGGCCGAGGCCGTCGAGCACGTAAAAACGCGGTGAGGCCGGGCGGTCGGGTCGTGGCGTTCTGCGCGACGAGGACGGTGGCGCTGCCCTGCTCTCGACCGGACGACCCGGACATCGGCCCGGAACGAGTCCGGCCGACGTTGCAGCGCAGATCGGCGGGAATGGCGGGCAGAACGTCCGAGCGCATCACGGCCAGACGTGCTCGCGCCCCGGGGGTCCCGTTGACGTGCTCTTGCCCCGTATGACGATCGAACGCGTGATCGGGTTCCGCGCGCCCGGCCAGACGACGCCGACGCTTGGACCGTGACACTCCCACCACGACCGCAGGCGTGACGACACGCGGCGACGATCCGGTCGGCCCTTCGAACTGCAGAGACGAGCCAGGTTGGACGGCCTGTCCTCGCGAGGTCGGCATCCCGCGCCCATAGCGGCTCGACCATGCGGCTCCCTTATCGGCGCGCCGACGCTGGCGCGGCCTCGCCTCGCTGCCCCAGGAGGACCGGCCCGCCGCCCGTGGGTCCGTCCCGCCGCCGCCCGACGTGCTCATAATTGAGGCAGGGTGCCCCCCGACTGCCGCAGGAGGCCCCAAGCTCCAGCGCCGCTCTGCGGCAACGCTCTGGCTTTCGGCGTTCCGGCATCCTGGCACGAGCCTTGAAAGAGCATCGGCACGACCCCGAACCAGCCGTGGTGAGGGCGCCACGTCGCGCTGTCTCCGGTCTTCGTCGGGGCCATGCCGTGGGGTTAACCGAGGGACCGATGCGATGAAAATAGTGATGGCGATCATCAAACCCTTCAAGCTCGAGGAGGTGCGCGACGCGCTCACGGCGGTCGGCGTCCACGGCCTGACGGTGACCGAGGTCAAGGGATATG
>JAABUY010000902.1_pt1 | contig 45014 bp, 37 predicted proteins | sample 5560271 | NCBI WGS metagenome assembly JAABUY01 (sample SAMN10711886, study PRJNA513374) | rock metagenome | isolation source: Antarctica rocks | place: Antarctica: Victoria Land, University Valley
TAAAATTATATAATAATCTACTGTCTACATAAACAGAACACTATATATAAGAGATCAATTATATATATTTAATAAGTATTTTAATAAATTATATATATACATTTCTTAGAATGTTTCTCAACTCAACATTATGAAGATATAGAGTTCAGATGCATTTCAGATAAATTGTAAACAGTTAATAAATTTATTTTTAATGCACTTTTAATCATTTAAAGTTGTGATGAGAACATTGTCAATGAATGCATGATGAATGCATTTGAGATGTATTATACATTAAATACTATGTATTAATAATGTGATGAATGACATTCTGAAAGAGAAAAGAATGTATTTTTAATATTTTTAAAATGCATTAAAAATGAACTATTCATTTTAATTATCATTTTGCTTCTACAATTGCTGTTGAAGTTAAATATTCTTTAACTTCATTCACTCTGTTCTTGCTCTTATCTCTACAGACTTTGCTTATTTCTCTTGAATTTCTGTTTTAAGTAAACAATCTTGTAAAGATTATTATTAAAAATTAATAGAAGCTTTTTTTCTTAATGTTTACAATTTATCAACAGATAATCTAGATCTATTAAAAGAAAATTATCTTAAAAAACTTAATCTTATTTTTCTGTCTCTTCTAAATCCTGATGAAGACATTTATGTAAAATTCTCTTCAAAAATAATTTCATCATCTTTAATTATTGATGAAGTTCTAATTCTAAAGCTTAATGACTCTTAATTCTTTTGCTTGCAAACTGAATAATGTATTAGTAATGTATTTAAAATATATATTTAATATATTTATAAAATTTTATCTTCTCTGACTTCTGCTTCTCAAAATCTTTGAGTCAGTAATGTTTAATGATAGAAGTAACAAAGATTATACAGATTAAACTGCTTTAACTGCTGTATATCTGTCTGATTAAGGGTCTGATCACTGAATGTGATATATAATTAATATGTAATTGATATATTAAGAATACATTAGAATTTTATTACTTACTAAAGTATTGCTAAAAGCAAGAATAATTATCTGTCTAATGCATTACTCTTGAAATGTGTTGTCTTAACTGCATTTGTATGATTTTAAATGCTGTTAAAGATATCATTGTTTATAAGTAAACAGTGTTTATTGATTTTACTTACAATATATACAAGACTTTTGTAAACAGTTCAATTGCAAATGCTGTCAGTACTGAAGAATGATGTTAAGTTGATTGAATTTATTAGAAATGAATTTTAAATATATTTATAATGAATTCTCATTATTTAGAAGCTTTAGCAACTCATAATAGTCATTTTGTGACTGACAGTGAAGCAGTTTAAGCATTTACATATGAATTAAATCAGAATAGTGATTTGTTTCTACTGCTTTATTTATTTCTTTCTTAAAGTGAATGATACAGTATATAACTGTATGTTTACTATGTCATTGTCATAATCATTGCTCAGAGTCAATTGACTATAGATATTAACTTAACTTTAAATATATTCTAAATGCATTAAAGATGCATTCAAGATTAGTTTAAAATTGTTAAACTTACTACTATATTGTTTTAAATTCATATTCATTGTTACTGCAGCAATATCATCATTATAAATATGTTTTCAATGCACATTATATTTTAATCATAAAGACATAAGTGAAAAGACTTTCTGAAACATTTTCTTATATATAGCAGTGATTTCTTGTGTGACAAAGACACAAGCAAGAGTCATAACTAAATAGTTATTAATGTATCTTAAATGAATTAAAGATATATTTCTTATCTTTGTCTTAAGCTTGTAGATATGTTGCAAAGATAATCTTATTAAGATTTTTGATTTTATATCTTTTAAAAGTTATATCAATCTCAATAGATTTCAGTTAATACAAGACTTCTGCTTGCTGTCAAAAGAAACAAGTTATTATGAAATTGAGTAATTTATGATATATATCTTAAATGTATTGATTTTCTTCTTATTCTTTATATTTTAAGAAAAGTTCTCTTAAAACTTCTTGAAACTCTTGTTCATCAGAATAATTCAGAAGATGTTGTTTCTGAATTAAAGCAGTAAATCTGTTTATATTATTGAAGCTTTGATGTAAGTCATTAATATGTTTTTCTTAATGAGAATAACAAAATGCTTTAAAAGCAGAGCTTTTGAGAAACTGAGCTATAATAAGTTAAAGATACATTATAAACACATTGAAAATGCATTCTTACTTGTTTTGAGTAAGTAATGATGAATGTATTTGTTTAATAACTTTTAAGACACTCTTCATTAATTGAAGTGATGTCTTATTTAAAGATAATGAAGAATGTTGATGAATTTTTTGTAATGTAATTATCATAAATGAACATGCTACTAAGTCTTAAGAAATCAGAATGTTAAAGATTACATTATATAATAGTTATTGAAGTGTTTTAATCTCTTAAGAATGATCAATACCTAATTAATTAATAATACATTAGAAATGAATTATGTATTTATTCTCTTCAAACTCATCACATATTGTGCATCTTGTTGAATTCTGTTCAACTACAATACATTTCTCATGTTATTCTTGATAATCTTGCTTAAAAAGACTGAGCAGATACTATATGTTCAATTTAACTGAATTGAGTGCTCTTTTAAAGTAGTGCTCTCTTTGATTCTCATGATCTGACTATGAACAATTCACAAAATGAATAGGCAGTCTCAACACAGTCTGTAATATATTAGAAATATATTACATATATATATAGAATACATTATCTTCTGCTGTAATTGTCAAAATTAAGATATACATCATGATGTTTAATTCTGACAAGCATTGCTCTGACAAAACTGCTTAAGAACAGAAAGATAGAAGCTATAATATGTTAAAAATGCATTTAAAATGTATTAAAAAACTTATCTTATAGTTATTTATCTTTTTTCTTCATTCTCTTAATGATATTGTCTACACTCTCTAGCAATATTCTTTCAGTCATCTTCAGATACAGCTGTATGATGAAGAGATCTCAATTAAAATGTAAAATATTGATAAATTTTCACATCTATACATTAATAACTTAATTAAGTACAGACTGTGTTGAGATAGTCAGATCTTGAACTCATTTAACTGAAGATTGTTTAATGACAGTATTGTATCTATCAAAATATATTAATTATGAATTCAGAAACAATCTTAAATATATTCACAATGTATTGTTCTGTTTCTCTTCACTTTACTTACATTCTTAATCAGATGCTTTACATCACTCTGTGAAATTGTCTAAACATTGACAATATATGCTATTTTATTTGTAAAAGTATAAAAATATTCTAATAATACTTTTACTAACAATATAGTCTTTACTGAAAGACTATCTTCTCTTTGAGAGATCAGAAAGATGAAGTTAACTTGAGAGACTTTATGAATCTGAAAATGTTAAATATATTAAAAATACATTATAAATACATTTATTATTATTCATCTTCTCTTCTTGCACAACACACTTCTCATAGTATTGATCATCTTTAAATGTATTGTTCTCATTTGTTATTTTAGACTGTGAGTTTTCTTCTCAGTTTATTGCTGCTGAAATGTGAAATGTTTTGAATGAATGTGTGAACTTATGAGTCTCTTATCTATAAGAGACTGATGAGTAAGATATGTAACAATGTGAAACACTACATTACAACAGCTATTCAATGAAGTTTTAATGTTAAGATCTTGTATTGATGAAGATTAACAATTAAGAAACTTAAAAGATTTATATGTAAAGATTATCTATATAGTATTTTGCTTATCAATCATTGCATAAGAGATTCAGCTATGATTTAGTATGAATATATAATGATATTATAACAATTGTCTTCTCTTCTATGTGCTAATTCTTCAGTACATTAATGTATCATCAGCATTAAATCAGCAAGATATAAGCAATGATTCACTTAACATTTTTACATATCTTGCTTATTATCTATCTTAGCTAGACTGATAATCTTTTGCAATACTTTAAGTTTGTTACATTCAGATAGATGATGATTCAGCTTTGTTTAATGATGAATAACATATAAAACATAAGCAAAATCAACTTTTCTTTATTTCTGAATCAGTTAAATTGATGATCTCTTTGTTTAGTCACAATATATAAAAAACTTTTTCTCATACACAACTTACATTCATTTCATCTTCAACATCTTAATAAATTGAAGTCATAGCAACTCTGTGTCTTTGAATGATACTTTTCTCTTATAACATCTTGTAAATGACACAATAGTGACAGCATAACAACAGTAACATTATAATCATTAAGAAGAATAAAAGAAATATTCTCTTTGCTGTATCTCTCATTAAGAATTTAGTGAGATTGTCAGCAATTTCTATATATATAACATTTAAGATATCAATGTGTTCTAATAATGTCACAGTTTAAAGAATGCACTCATACAAATATAAAGAAATATAATAAGAAATCTTTAAATTCTTATTGTGCTCATTATTAAACACTGTTCATTAACACAGTCTTAAACATTAATGAGTTAACAAACTTATCAGAATCAGTTCTGAAGATCAAGTCTGTAAGAGCTAAGTTAGTTAAGAATGTAATGAATACTGTAAATAACATTGTTGACATACTTACTCTGCTGAAATGAAACACAGAAATGAGATAAGACAAAGATGAATATTATGCATAAGAAATATAAGCATCTTAAGACAAATCTGCTGACAAAATGCTTATACAACAATGATGAGATGCATATTTTAAATAATATTGTTGCATAAAAGAGACAGCAACAGAGATCTTGCTGCTATATATAAACATAATTGTATTTATTTAATCTTTTTAATGATAAAATGTCATCTTTTTACATTCTGTTCTCACTTTCTTAAGCTGTAGATAAGCTATTGTTGATGAATTTAATTAAAAATGCTCATTTAATGATCATTGCTGCATCATTAATATCATAGAACACTGTCTCTGCAGCATAATTAATTTATTAAAAATCTATCACTCAGAAAAGTGTCAAGCTCAAGATTACAATTAGTGAATATCTTTCTGCTTTACATTATACATTACATTTCTCTTTCACAATAACATCATTGCACACATTGCACTCTGATTTCATTTTTGCCTCAGTTCTCAGAGATGTTGTCACTTCATAATATTATATTTTCAGCAATTTCTTTATCTTCTTGTTTACTCACACTGACATCATCTCAATGTCATATTATAATTATTACATTAACAATAAATTAAATTCTCTCTATTATCTCTGCTGTTTAAAACATATTAATGACAACATTAGCTGCTACAACATTGTTAAGAATCAGAATTGCAACTATTACAAAATACTTTAAAAGCTGTGCAACTCAGTTTAATAAAAAGTTTCTTGTCATCTTATAATGCATTAATGATAACAGATCTCTGTGTTCTTTAACTGTTAAATTAATAACTTGTACATACTTATTAATTATGTTATCATTATGACAATTAATAATATTTATCAGTCTTGACTTCAGTGTCATCTCAATTATATATAGATGTTGTTTATTAAGTATGTCATCATCTATATCACTTATGTTGTGAGGCATCACAGCAGTCATTATAAGTCTGTAAAGATTCACAATTTATTGCTGCTCATAATTTAAGAGCAGTAAGTGATCACTGTAGTGCAGATATTTATATTAAACATCTTTTACTTTATAATTTATTCTCTTAATTTTCTTATGCTTTACTGTTGTCATCATGTTGCTTACTTTACTTTAAGTGCAAGCTTCTCTCTCTTTAGTTAAGTAACAATATCTTAAAAAGCTCTCACAACTTAATGCTGTAACTCAGTTACTTTAATAATAATTATAACACTAATAAATAGTTACTGTTTTTATCTTCTGCTTCTGATAGTGATGCAGATACAGAGATAACAGAGTGATTTAATAGCATTTTATTAATGTATTGATTGTATTTTGACTTCACTTCTTTTAGTTAATATCATGTAAAATATTTTTAATAGAAGTTTTTAATTTCTTAAATCTCATTTATGCTTGTGCTTTTTCTCTGTTTTTACATCATATTCTTATTACAACACTTCTGTACTCTTCATATTCTTTATTTAAAGTTACTCATTATATTCTGTTAAATATTTTATTCACTTAACTTCATATTATAACTGTTTTCTTCTTCATCTCTTGCTTAAGATCTCTTTAATCTTGTATTCTTTCTTGTCATTTATGAGATTCAGAAAGAGCAGTTCTGACAAAGAATTATTATTTAGACAGCATTTATGAAACTTTAAATATGAGACATAAAATACATTATGAATTCTGTAATAAGCAGACAGAGTCAGTTAGTATATTTATTTATTAATAAGATTGACAATTTAAAAAGACTCAATGAATTTATACAACAGTTTCTTACTTAATCTGTGTTGCTTTAAGTTCTTAATGAACAATAGCATTAAATTGCTGATGTTGTAGCTTTTTTAAACATGATTTTTGTCAAAGTACTTGACTTGCACTTTTACAGCAGCTTATCATTACTTTATCATTATAACATGAATTTTCTTCATTTACTGCACTCAGTCTTTCATTGCTGACATCTTCTCTTTATAAATATTGTTCTTAATGTGTTGAGTAATTCTTAAGTAATAGCTCATTAATGTCTTAAATGATGTTTAACTAATTATTACATATTTTTTGTTTATATATACAAACTTTATCATTAACAAAAAGAATACTTAATTGTCTTGTTCTTTACAACAATAACAATGTAGATAATGTTTTAAAGTTTGATTTTATCTTTCAGTTTAATCATCAGTTTATAAATAAAAGACAGTGCTTAGTCTTCACTTTATTTAAAGTTGATAACAGAATTTAAATCAATATACATTAATAAAGATTGATTCTCAGTCTGAGACAATATCTCTGAATTTTTCATAGCAATATATAATCTATTCAATATATATATTAACTAACTTAATTGCAGTGAGTTTTTTAGTGACAGAGATATATCAAGTCATCTTTGTAAGATGATTTACAATTATCAATATAAAGTCATAAACATTAGTTTCTTATCTGCTAAACAGCAAGTCAGTGATTATGTTCATTGTTATTTTCTTTTATGATTAAGTAGATAGTGACAATAACTGTAATTTGTCATATAAATGATGTCTTAATACTTGAATTCTTAGACATACAGCACATAAAGCAACATATTTTTAAACATTATTCATCATATTAACTCAATAATACTTTCTAAACAGCAAATTAATTGTTCTGTTTACTTTATAATGTTCTGCTAAAACATTGTCATGATGCAGCTTCATAAGCTCACTCTTAATGACTTTGTCAAATAATATATATATTTTACTTTTATGATGAAGTAATTCAGTAAAATCAAACATTCACAGACTATCATTAATGTCTTAATAACTGCAATTACTCTGTAATTTCAAGTCTTATCATATCTTTATTGTTAAAACATCAGTGTTTTGCAAGAGATGAACAAGTTTAAAAAAGAATAATTATCTTTTATTATATATCATTTCACTGCTAATTACTTTCTGAATCAACACACATAAAATAAACTATTTGCAATCAGTAATTTTAGCAACAAAGTTAAGCAGCTTTTCTGCTACATTGTATATAGATAAATTAAATATATAATCATTGTTCTTCAGTTCATTCTTAAATAAAGACTTTTTAAATCTCTCATTAATTTGTTTTTAACAGTCATGATCTTCAGCCTAAGTAGACTGAGTGTGCAGATTGTCTATAGGTCATGCAGATCAGAGTTGAGTTCAGATATTAAGTTGAGTTAAACTAACTTTTATTTAGCTAAGTCAAGTATGAGTTAATCTGACCTGATCTGTATAGAGTTATGAGTTTTTTGTGAGTTATATATAGTCTTAGTAAGCATGTGTATGTGCTTAGTAAGCACATACACATGCTTACTAATGTGTGTTTCTAACACACACCTTCATGAAAAGTCATGATTTTCATAACTTATTCAGTAATATATCTTGCAACCATGTAATTTATCCCTATATGACTAGTTAAGATGTAATTTATTATAACTAATATATCAATAAGCTTTCACATTTTTAAGTTCTAGCCCTGACCTTACTCATAATAGCTAGCTTAGAATTCTCAGATTTAATTTACACAGATATAAGTAAAGTTAATCTGTACACAAATTTAACTTGACTTGACCTGAACTCTAGTACAAATTTAGATTAAGTGTACTTTTTTCTGATCTAACTTAACTCTACACTCAGTCTAAGTCTAAGTGCTTAATCAATATTCTTTTAATAAAATGATTAGTGTAATTTGCAGATCTAAGCTTTAAGCATTGATTTAATTAATTAAAGCAATAATGCTTAATTTTAACTCTTAAGATAGTGTAATTAGCTTTCATTACAATGTTAATAGCAATCTATTTATGTTCTTCTTGACTTTGTAGTCAGAATGCCTCAACAACACATTAATGAGATTTGTTTTTTCTGATTAATGTATAATTATAAAATCATAAGCAGCTAACCTCATAACTCAGCATGTTTGTCTTCTATTTAATGATTTTATATTCATAAATTCTTATAGATTATTGTAATTCATGAGTATCTCAATGAAGTAATAACTATTCTCAAGATAGTGTCATCAGTATTTAAATATCTTTATGATTGTCAACAATTCTTAATCATAAATTTTATAGTGTGTTTTAACTAAGTTTAACTTTCTTAATCAGAAGACAACAAAATGTCATTAAGCATCTGTTTAAAGCTGTAAATAGATATTCATTAACTTAATTATTAAGACATCAATTTTAATCTGAGCTCTTAGCTTTGAGTTAAAGTGCATTAAAATAGATGTTTATATAAAGACATTGTGAAACTTGCAAAATGCTTATACTACTATTTATAATTATTTAAATGCATCTATCTTCTTACTGTTCTTGCTGTCTTTTAACAGATCAGTTAAAGAAGCAGTGATCTTAGAATAATTCTGTATAAAGTAATGATAAAAGTTTGTAAATTCTAGAAATATTTGTATCTCATGATAGCTTCTAAATACTGATCATTTCTTTATGATTTTGACTCATCATTGATTCATTGAAACATCAGTAGTGAAGATGATAAACTTAAAAATTTTTATTTATATAGTATGAAAAGTGCACTTCTTTAGATTTGCATACAGTTTAAACTGTTAAAGTAGACTGAGTGCACAGATTATCTATAGATTACACAGATCAGAGTTGAGTTCAAGTATTAGGTCAGGTCAGATTAACTTTTATTTAGCTAAGTTAAGTGCAGATTAATCTGACCTGACTTACATAGAGTCATGAGTTTTTTGTAAGTTATATATAGTTTTAGTAAGTATGTGTATGCACTTAGTAAGCACATACACATGCTTACTAATGTGTGTTTCTAACACGCACCTTCACAAAAAGTCATGATTTTCATAACTTATTCAGTAATATATCTTGTGACCATGTAATTTATCTCTATATGACTAGTTAAGATGTAATTTATTATAACTAATATATCAATAAGCTTTCACATTTTTAAGCTTTAGCCCTGACCTTACCCATAATGACTAGCTTAAAGTTCTTGAGTTTAACTTATGCAGATATGAGTAGAATTAATCTGTACATAAACTTAATTTAACCTGATCTAAATTCTAATATAAGTTCAGGTTAAATGCACTTTTTTCTGACCTGACCTGACTTTATACTCAGTTTATGTTAAAGTCACTTTAAAATTTATTTTATATGACTTTAATGTTCTTCTAAAGAACTGAAATAGATCAGAATATCATTTAAATATATTATATAAAAGACATTAACTAGCTCAGTTAATGCTCAGTTAATATAGACTTAAAAAGTTATAAAGACATTAATCAATTTAAATGACATAATTATGTACTTAAAATGACTATAATATATGCAAAACACAGTCTTTTATTTGTTATCTTTCTTGATTTTAATGCAGTGATAAGCATTCTTAAGATTTAGTTTAATGAACATCTTAACTTCACTTAAACAATTAAGTGTCTCACTAATCAGCAATAGAGAATGACAATTCTTAATAATAATCTTGTTAAAATCTCTATAATTAACACATAAATGTAAGCTTTTTTCATTTTTTAAAATAAACAGAACTGATATTTCTACAGAGCTAACAAAATGTTATATTTATCTTTTTGTTAAGACATCATCTAAATATTCTTTAAGCACTTGTAGCTCTGTTTTTAACAGATTGTAAAGTAAATTATAAAGTAATTTATGTCTCTTTATCTCTATGACATGATCATGATTTTAATGAAATAATAACTTATCAACATTCTCTTTAAAGAACACATTCATGTATCTGTTGTATTGTTGAAGTAGTATCAACATTTTATTAACAATATGTATAGCAGTTGTTGATGAGTCTGATTTAGACATCATCAATAATGCATAAATAGCAAGTTGATTTTAAATGTTGTTGATAAACACTTTAGACTCATTAATAGTCAGAGACATTTGTTTTATTTTATAATATTATGTGTGCAAGTTACAATTAATATGAATGCATTGTCATTTCAGATCTAAGAGATCAAAAATGAGTTCAGATTCATTTTTATTTAAGATATAAAATAACTGCTCTTCAGTTTGCTCTTATTTTTAACTGTTGATGAGTCTATACTTCATTAAATATGTATTATAATAGTAGACATATTGTTTTTTCAGAAGCTCTGATCTTAAGAGTTTTACATTAACTCATATTAATTAATGAGCAACAGCATATTGCTGAGACATCACATTGATTTTTACTGCAATGTTTAACAGTACACTGATAAAGACTTAACTGAATTCAATTTAGACTTAATCTTTCTTTATAATGCTAGATTTCTTTATAATTTCTGATCTAATTTTCATCACTAAAGTGCAGTTAACAAAACTCTGTCTTTTTTTGTCTTAACTGTATTAATCTTAATGTAATTAAGATTTTTTAAAAAACTTCTGCAATTCTTTACAAAATGATCTGATCTCTTACAGTTATAGTAGTCATTCTTCTTAACATCAGTTTCAAAACAGAGTTTATCTACATTGTTATAATGACTTAATTTTGTAATCTCAGAATTAAGACAATTATTCTGCTGTGACTTTGCTGTTTAAGTGAAAGAATGTAAACAGTGTTTATAAATTTTCTTAATAATGTAACTTTAAACTATATAATCATTTACAGATTACTGATTAATCTTTAATTTAATAATTAAAGCTATTAAGCTTTTTCTTGTCTTTAAGAAATCTTAATAATTAATTAAAATCACTTAAATCTCTAATTAAAATTTTATAAAAAAAAATAACTTATTCTTTGTTTCTCTATATAGCTTAAAAGCTGATTCTTCAGCATATTAAAATATATTATAAAAGCTTAAACTAATTAAATAGATTTCTATATAATTTTTAAATATTTCTGTACTGTGTTAAATCTGCAATTCACTGAGTTCTCAACAAGATTGAGCAGAAACTTTAAAAAAAATATTTATGATTTATTATTTAGAAGTTTATTCTCATTAATACAATGAAATCATGCATCTTAAGATTCTTCTGCTAAGAACTGCATGATAAAGAGAATTTTATTATGATTATTGAAGAAGTTTTTAAAGATTAAATGAAATGTTATTACAGCACTATATATAAACTCAGTATGTTTATAAATGAATTTTTCATTATATGTAAGCAAGTTCTTCAGCTGTTGTGTTCATTTTACTGAAAGTGTATACATAACTTTGAATGCATGTCACTTTGTTGAACTTAAAGATTTAATAAGAGCATAAAAAGATTTTGTATGCAGTTTTTTCTTAAATGAGATTTAAGAGTCTTTATCTCTCAGAAGTTCATCAATTTCATTATGCATATTAAATGTTTACAATTTATAATTAATTTTTATGAATCATTATCTTTTCTCATTATTGATCTGTTTAATTTCAATTAAATAAATTTATTTATTTAAACATTAATTCTTCTTCTCTACAGTCTAAATAACAGTCTGAATCTCTGCAGATTTCTGTTCTTTAAAGATTACTTAAGTCTCAATATAATTAAAAAATAATTCTGTCTTATTTTGCTGACTTTTAGTCTGCATATTGCAATGTAACAGATTGTCATTCTTTAAAAAGATAAAGTTGTTAAAATTGTAAATTCATGAGTTTCTTATCTATAAGAGACTGATGAGTAAGATATGTAATAATATAAGACATTATGTTACAATAGCTATTTGATGAAGTTCTAATGTTAAAATCTTGTATTGATGAAGATTAACAACTAAGAAACTTAAAAGATTTGTATGTAAAGACTATTTATATAGTACTTTACTTATTAATCATTGTGTGAGAGATTTGACTATGATTTGATATGAGTACATAGTAATATCATGACAGAATGAGTCATTACATTAGATGTGAATGTCATTTTGATGATGAGAATGAAAATACATTGAGAATATATTAAAAATATATTCAAAATTCATTGTGCTATTTATTTACTCATTGTTATCTAAGTTTATGAAATGTATTTAGTGTTCTGATGAGAATGTCAAGGTTTTATACCTTAATTGATCTTGAGAAGTTTCAGAAGGTCAGATGATCTTTTGATAATCTCTGTCAAGATCATCTGAGGTTTTAGTGAGATCATCTGACATGTGTGGTCCACATACTACTAAGGTACTACCCATTGGGTCAACACTCTTTGGCGTGTTACAATATAGGGAGGCAACAGTGTTTTGCAAAGTGGCAGCTTCGGTTTGCTGTTCATCATCACAATAGTCTTCCTCGAACAACAAACAGAAGCAGTGACTCTTTCTGTAAGGGGATGGTTTTAGAGAGAGAAGGCACGCAAGTTGGTCTGGCAGACCATCGAGACAGCCTCGAAGGACAACCACTCTCTTTACCTTTTCTTACAGCCTTAAAGAACAGTCTCAGTATCGACAGCAAATCTCCCATATCTGAAGCCAATTTTACCTCCAACCCTTTCCACATGTGAAAGGGGCAAGACACAGCAAGGTTTTCAATATTGGCCGGATTTCGGACCGTATTATGTCAATATGTTAGAGATCACAGCAATACAGAGTATAGCTACAGGATCCATAAACGTCTATCACTCGCAGGCTGAGGCAATGCGCCAGCTCTCAGTTTGATCGGATTATACCTCGAAATGGAGACCAACTAGCTATTGTTCGAGAGGATTTCTATATCCTAGGTTCAACTTCGGTATCAGTAGCAAAGACACTCCGCCGAGCTATGTCTCAAACCCAAAAGGAAACACTCATAGGACAGACTGTCGGCGACACATATGTCTCTGTGGGTAACTGATCACCACCAGGGACCCCGATTAGCTACAGCGTTGATTTATGAATAGAAGACTTCCTTGATCGTGGAAGGCTTTCAAAAAACCTGACAGGTGAGCATGCTGTTTGGCTTCATTGCCATATCTTATACCTTGAAGTACTTCAACTGTAGAGTATAAACGACAGACAATAAATATACAACTGCATCAGGTGTTATTGTGAACTCTTGACCGATCATGGAGGTAACAGTAATAAGAACCTCGAAATGCTTGGTCTGGACCCATCAAACGCATGCTACGTAGGTATAGGCACAACGTCGACGGCTGAGAACCCTGAAGAACAAACATAGGCCGAGCGGCTGGTGTCGATCAACAGCGTCTTCATTCCGGCAATCAATCTCAATAATAACAGCGAAGTGAAATATAGCAACAAAGATCGTTAGCATCGACTCAGCCCTACGCGTCAAGCCGACGATAGCCGCCCTTCCTCCCAAGGCACCTTCAACTTCGCTTGCTTCTCCTCCAGATCTAATACCCACCATGACCTTCTCATAACAACTGCAGCGATGCGCTCCAAGATGCGCAAGCTGGTCGGGTCCGCCACTAACATCTCCCTTCCACGACCCACCCACCGCCCAACCCTCCTCCCCCTCTCAACACCCAACCCCAACCACCCAAATCCTTACTCTACCCACCCGCCTAAAGCCCGCCTCAACACACCCACCGACTTCTCTACCACCCCACTCCTGCACCACACCGCACGCTCCCTACACGCCTCCCCCGCCCTCCCCGCCCACATCCGGCACTCGCCCACGCGACGCATGAACCTCTTCCAAGCGATCAACGACGCCCTCAGCACGGCCCTCAGCGCCGACGAGCGCGTGCTCCTTTTCGGCGAAGACATCTCCTTCGGCGGCGTCTTCCGCGCCTCGATGAATCTGTCGGCCCAATTCGGGTCGGAGCGCGTCTTCAACACGCCGCTGACGGAGCAGGGCATCGTCGGCTTCGCCGTCGGCGCCGCCGCCCAGGGCATGAAGCCCATCGCCGAGATCCAGTTCGCCGACTACGTCTACCCGGCCTTCGACCAGCTCGTCAACGAGGCCGCCAAGCTGCGCTATCGCAGCGGCAGTGCAGGACATCATGCGGGCGGGTTGGTGGTTCGGATGCCGTGTGGGGCCGTAGGGCATGGGGCGCTGTACGTGCTTGTCCTCTTCTGACTCCGGTGACCCGTGAAAATGCGACGTACGACATAGGACGTGGTAGACTCTGGGCTGATGGGTGTGGGGTCACTGCACCGGAGAAGCTACCACTCGCAATCGCCCGAGTCCCTATTCACGCACATCCCCGGCCTGCGCGTCGTGATGCCGCGCTCGCCCGTGCAGGCCAAAGGCCTCCTCCTAGCCGCCGTCGCCAGCAACGACCCGGTCATCTTCATGGAGCCCAAAGCGCTCTACCGCGCCGCCGTCGAGCAGGTCCCCACCGGAGCCTACGAGCTGCCGCTCTCCAAAGCCGAGGTCCTCAAGGCCGGCAAAGACGTCACCGTCATCTCCTACGGCCACCCGCTGTACACGTGCTCGGCGGCCATCGCGGCCGCGGAGAAGGATTTCGGCGTCGATGTCGAGCTGATTGATTTACGCACGCTGTATCCGTGGGATCGGCCGGCGGTGCTGGAGAGCGTGAGGAAGACGGGGAGAGCGGTCGTGGTGCATGAGAGTATGGTTAATGCGGGGGTGGGGGCGGAGGTGGCTGCTACGATTCAGGAGGGGGCGTTCTTGAGCTTGGAGGCGCCGGTGCAGCGGGTTGCGGGCTGGAGTACGCATATGGGGCTGGTGTATGAGAGGTTTATTATTCCGGATGTTACGAGTGAGTTTACTTCTTTACCCATCTGCTATGATGTTGGATGAAGGGATCAAATGACTGATGGACGGGATTAGGAGTGTACGATGCAATTAGACGTGCGGTAGAATATTGATATGATAGTCTCTTTAACTGGGTTCCCACCATATGGTCAGAGGAAAGATACATATGCGGACAAAACGACATTATGATGTTTTGTGCGGCCTCTCCCAGCATGCTCTTTCCTTGCACCCGAGGTATTTCTCCCTGATACATCAACAGAGGACCACTCTATCTCGAGATGAGTGGGTATTATGGTAGTATACCGTGAAGCCCTGCTTTCCCGCTTGGTCCTTCTAGACCGCTATTGTTCTGAATAAACACAATACTCTTGAGGTCGTCAAGAGGCCGTTGCCTTAATTATGCGTTTGTTTGCCTAAATGAGTTATCTCTGTTCTTGAAATCCATGAGCAGAGAACTATCCTATATCGAGTCTAATGACTACGACAATAACATGCCAAGAGGAGCCTTTCTCATTCAGTCCATTTCGAATCACTTTTGCTGTGAATGGGAATAATATGGTGGCGATTAACAGAAGAGCTTGCCTGTATTGATGTGTTTGGCAGGAACAATAAGCCCATGAATAACACCAACACATTCAATAACACTGACAGAGCTGGTGTTTGCTGTGAATAACACATGCTGTGACATAAAACCACCTTCCTTCACCCCCAAAGTCTTCAGATCCTTCTTCCTTCTTCAACCTCACTCACATCAACTGCGTTTTGACAACTCTTTTGATACTTGTACCAAAGCATAGCGACATCGACCATCGATCGTGAAGAACGCCTTCGAACATACCATCATGCCTTCCTCCATGTCCTTGATCCGCAGCTATTCCGACCTCTCGCTCGCAAAGCTTTGCCTCTTCCGGACCTCATGTATGCTCACGATGACTGTTCTCATCGAGCACATGAAGAGTCTATCTCGTCGTATCCATGCCTATCTCCTCAGCTTGCTACTTATCCGTGTCATCCTTTCGATCTGGCGCTTCTCACATGAGGCGGCCGCAGAGGTTCTTCTGATCGTGTGGCCTATCACGCTTGCTGTAAGTCTCCAAAGTCCCCTGTATAATGACTGGTTCTGATCGTCAAGGCCGTGTACATCCTCGTCGTCTGGACCAAAGAGCTTGTCGACAGACTTTCCAGTGAGATCAACGGGTTCAGAGCAGGTCTCGAACTCGAAACAGGCAGTATATGGTGCTCGAACGTCCTCTACGGGAAACGCAACGCTCCACGGAATTATCAAGAAGACTTGGATTACCGGTACTGCGTCCAGGAACTTGATGGTGTCAGGGCACAACCTGAACTCCAGAGGATGAAAGCTGTAAGTTGGCCCTGCTATTGGCGATTATGTCGAGTTTGATCTGACCTCACAAGAAACTGGTGTCTTACCTCGCCATGGCTTTACTTCTTCTCCTGCTCGCATTCTGTTCTTACGTTCTCGGCCGCCTGCACGCTTGGCACAAGCATAGCAGAGCCATTGTAGCCACGAGAAACTTCGAGACCGATATGGAGCATTCGACCAAGGCAGCCGTGTCCCGAACAAGGCCGGTGTATATCCTGGTGTATATCCGTCGCGTCCGACACTTCCTGAGACCCGCTCACATCAAAAGATCTTCGACCCCGAACACGACAACACCAGAGGTTGGACGGAATCAGCGGAATATCCATGATATCACGACAGCTGGAGTAAGCACTACCATCCAGCCAAACCAAGCAGCTTTCTCAAAATCATCTGCGGATGCCGGCCTCGAACAGTAAGTCACTACACTGAAAGGCCAGCTCGAGAACCTAAACCGTCAACACAACCAGCTAAAGACACAAGCTGGAGCGCTGGCACACGAGAAGGAACAATTGCAGACGACGCTCCAAAGTACTCGTTCTAACTCTGACGAAGTCGCATCCCTCAAAATCAGAGTAGCGGAGCTAGAAGCCTCGCAAAAATTGCAGCGTAGCGTGACAGAACGCCAGCGGAAACGATTCGACGAGAAATCTAGGGCGACTACATTGGCCCAAGAGAGGCTTGCTGAAGCAGAGGCTAGAGAGGCGAGACTGAATATAAAAGTCCGCAGACTCGAGGAGGAACTCGAGTCCAAAAAACTGGAAGCAGAACTCGAAGCCGAAATGCTGAGGAAGAACTGGGCTGCCGAGAGAGACGAAGCTGCCCTGGCCCAGGCGCAGCTCCAAGGGTTGCAGTCACAACTGGTCAACATCCCGCCGATGCCCGCCGCAAATATGCGATGTGATCACGAAGACCATCTGAGGATGGTAGAGAAGGACGCAAAGCATGCTATAGAGAGAGTAGCAGCGGAGGCAGCGGAGCAGAAAGAGCAGGGATTAATGCAACTGCGTCAAGCGGCGGAAACGGAGATCAGGTCACTGCAGACTCATCTGCAAACCTGCCGTGAGGAGTATGAAGCGGAGTGTTACAGGGTATCACTCCTACAGAATAGCCTTGGCGTCGCAGACTATTCAAAAGCCACGCTTGAAGGCGAGATGGCAAGCCTGCAAGAAGCGGGAGAGCGGACCAAGGCCGAAAACGCCGAGTTGAGGTTGCACATGGCAACGATGAGGGAGGAACTTGCCTCGACAAAGGCGCAATGCAAGCGTCTGAATGAATTGCAGAGGCTGGGCTTGAACACTGCTGGCAGTGTGTCTTCCTCGATGCGCTGGGGGAACACGGACGATGCCGTTGTCCCCCTCGAAAACCTCCCGCCAACCTGGCAGCCACGTCCTTTGCCCAGACCTGAGCCCACCGAAGCAGTGAAAATAGCTGCACGGGCCAAGGCACCCCTTCCTCCTCGCGGCTCGGCAGAAGAACAAGCGGCTAACGCATCTTCTGCCCCGATGCTCCAAGAAGTCGTTTGGCAGCAGAAGCCGATGAACGCACTCGACGAGTCACACTTTGCAGATCGGATGACGAGATTTGTGGAGGTGGCATCGAAGTCGTTTCAGAAGTGGAACTCGTCCACTCTGTCACAGGCAGACGGCGCGGAAAAGGTGGCAGCGAACTTCCTGGATATCCTCCGGAACTGGGAGTACGTACAGCCGTACATGGTGGAGCGGAGCAGACTCAAGCAGGTTGCGGAAAGAATCACCAGCACAGAAGGCAGGTGGCCGGAAAGACTGCTCCGAGTGCAGTCGCCTGGGTTCAAGGCCCGGGCCAACATGGTCAAGTTCGCCCGTGACATCCTGGTCCGGATTGCCGCAATGACGGAATCCGACAGACCAGAGAGGGCGAGCAACAAGAGAAGCCGGTCATAGTGTGCTGGGGATGAACAGTGCAAAACCAAAGCCCACCACACGGACGCTCAAGGAGGAACTGACCCAGTCATCATCCAGCCCTCAATCACCAAGCCTCGGTCCATCGATCAGCCTCAAACGCGTCCTTCCAGAAAGCGAAACCATCACTACGACACCAAAGTGGTTAAGAGCGCAAGACCTATACCACGACGACATGACTGAACCTGTCGTTACAACCAAAGAAAAGGAGAAGGAGGAGCCTGGGAGCCTGGATTTGGTTGGTGGCTTCATCAAATCCATCTTAGACGCACAGGACCTCGCCCGCTTTCACGCGGAAGCCGAACGCAACCTTTTGCTTTGCTCGAAACGAGCGTCGAAGCCATAAAGACTACCCTTCTGTTCAGGTCCTTGACGTTTACTCCAAGCTTGCTTCCAGTGGCGTGCGACCCTTAAGAGCTGGATATATTCGGTTGAGTCGCCCATAAGGGCTTGACCCCCGTGTGTAAACGGTCTGCATATGCTTGTTGATGACTTCTAGTCGAGCTTGAGCAGGTAACTTTTGAAGGGTTGAACCGCTCAGTTGGATGACATTATCGGCGCACTCTTCTCGCCAGTGGGGATTTCTAGAGTAACGGTTCACTTTGCTGAGCTTGAGACACCTTCCCGAAGGTTTGACTCGCTCGATAGATTGAGATCATTGGAGAGTCCCTATAGCTACCAAAGCACCTCTACTAGATCAAGTCCATAGAAAATATACAGTATATTGTCATACCTATTCTGCCATGGAACAGATGTCGTCGTAAATCGCACTAACCACAATGGATATAAGCGCGAAGCTGCTGACATAAGCAACTCTACAACCGCCAGCCCATGTTGTTTCCGTCAACGTCAAACATGAAGAGTTTAGGACTAGGGACGAGACTCAGTAAATGCATTGGCTCAGGCTGTACTGACGCCGCAGATGCCAATGATGGAATTGGACTCAATAATAGACTACGAGTACATCGTGCTATGAATCAGGATTGGCTGCGATCAGGTCCATCTATTGCAGACTTGCATGCCATTAAGCGTCGCTCATTCCTCGATATTATCTGTCCCACTCACACTCGTTTCAACCTCACCGACGAGCTCCACGGTTCGCTCGATACAATCTCTCTCCGCGCCAAACGTTACCAGCTCTGCTTGAGCCAGACATCGTTACCCACTTCGAAAGCCGTTGTTTTGTTGCTGCTTACTGAGACAAAGGGTTCTTTCTCGCCCAGCTTCCTTATTGTTTCAAAGGAGCGCATACAACGCGATGTGAGGGGCACAGAAAGACCACATACCGCCATAACCCATTATTCGACCTCTCAATTAGACTCTTTTGCAGACCATTGCGCAAACCAATCTTGCAATAACTTTCAATATTCACTTCTGCAGACGGACAACGGCTGGACCGTATACTGGATACTCGATGATCGATGATTAGCTAGTATCGCAACTCTACCGTCGCTCAGGCCGCCTTGTCCAGCATCATTCCTCGGTCGCTCTACGTAGCAACGTCTACCTAGCTGGTACAGGCCGCCAACGCGATCGTTATCAAGTGTGCTGTTGCTGTGGGGTATGGGCTGCTGTGGTGAGCGCGAGAGGCTGGGTGACCTCAGGGCAGAGCAGAAATGGGACTACATTGTACGTATGTGAGCCTAACGCTACCATGCACAAGCTGACTGTTGATCTACTAGAATCTATCGGATTTCAAATCCAGCTCCTGCTTCACGCCGCTTTCATACGGCGTCCTTTACATTTTCCTTCTCACATCTATCGCTGTCTATGGCGTCGACACGTTTACTGCCGTCAACCTTCTCGTCTTTGACCGTTGGTCCGGTCAGATAAAGCCATTCATTCCTTTCGCCATCTCCAAATGGATTTTCGCTGGGTGCATCATACTCTCTTGGGTCTTTCTGGTGTACCGATGGATGCGAGCATTGCGGGCAATGAAGAGTGGAAGCGTTGCCGCAAGCTACTTAGATCCACTGGCAGTCAGAGTGCAGAGTATTCGGATGGGTAAGACAGGGAGAGGCTGGAAACGCTTCCTGGTCTTCGCGGAGTTGACGAAGAGTAAGAAGGGGGCAGAATACGTCGCGCTCTTTACGTACTTTTCATTCGAAGGTGAGTTCGATATCCTACGAACGATCTAGGACAGCGCTAAAGGGCTCGTAGCTTGGATGCGTATCATCTTCGCCGAAGGCCCTCGACAGGTTGTTAACGCTCTGACTTTGTATTCTGTCATGCAGCTCAATCTGATTCCCGAGGGAAAGCATGCAGCGAACAATGGGCGATCGGCGATTGCGCAGTTCTTCATCAACGTCCAGGTCTTGGCCAACTCGAATAAACAACAAGCAGTGATTTTATTTAGTATGCTTTTTACTCTTATCATTTGGGTCATCTCCGCCTTGAGCCTTGCAATCGCAGCATTGATGTACATCTCATTCCTCTGGCACCATATCCCTAGCAAAGATCGTGGTCTCTCTGGCTATTGCAGACGAAAGATCGACAGCAGACTCAGTAAGATTGTAGGGGTCAAAGTCAGAAAGGCTCTGGAAAAGGAAGATACGGTTAGACGACAAGGAGCCAATGTTGCCGGTGGACGACCATCGATGAAGCGACAGCCCACACTTCCAGACCTTGTAACGACTCTTGAGGACACACTACCAGAAATGCCAATGTTATCTCGCCACCCCACACAAGCTACACTTGCCGGATTCCCTACGAGGCCATCAACACCGGAAAGTCATACGATGGCGGGATTGCATCGCAAACCCACAGGACCCTGTACGAGTCCTGGAGACCCACCGTTACCACCATCACGAACAGCTACACAATCTTCAGCCAATTCTTACACCAGCTTCAATTCCACTGCTCCACTGATTCGTCAAGAAAGCAATACGGGGCATGGGTTTCGAGGACCAACTAGGTTATCGGCACCCTTGGCACCGAATTATCGGGACACCTACGGAGACTTCGCGAGACAGCCCCTTGTCAGAACTGTCACTGGCGATTCACAAGACATATCCCGGGCCTACAATCCAATGTCAAGGCCACGACCCTCACAGGCCCAGAGAATTCCACCGAACATTCATCCACTATCGCGGCGGGGTACAGATCGGAGCATTTATGAGGCAACGACTCAGAGAGTACCAGATCTATCCCCAGTCGACTCTTTTGGACGTCCCACATTACGTTCACCCATAACCCCTGTGAACTACAACACTTCCGATACCTTCCACTCGCCTAACGGGCGACAAACGCCTGCTCTACCGCACGAGATGCGTCCCCAAACACCTGCAAGTGAAACGCGGAAATTGCCAAGTAACGGCAGATACGCCGCCTACAACCCTGCCATGCATGCTGCACCTGTCAGGAAATTGAGCAATCCAAGCCCACTTGACAATCAACCTCGGCCTCCCTATCGCAACTTCACGGCCCCAAACTATGCGACGCCGAACGAACACATCAGGCAGCCGTATCCACCGCAGCGATCCGGAACCGCACCTCTACCGCAGTCGACGACCTACGACGATTCTATTTACGACTCCTATTATCGTGACGAGGCCGAGTTCGAACGACCGGCCGTGCCGAGGAGAGCGGCAACATCGGGTCAGGAAGGGCCGTTCGGTTCGTCGAATAGGCAGGGCGGGCCTGCGTCCGCGCGCTATCAGGGTGATTATGGGCATTTCCGGTTCTAGACCACTTTGGTGTATTTGGTTCTCTTATGTCTGGCCGAGATATACCCTATTTACGACTCTGATGACTACTGGGGTGTTTGATGATTGGATAATTAGGTTTTTCATTGATTGTAGACCAAGATTAGATTCAAATCCAGCTGAGACATCCTACGCGTCTGCGCGGCGTAAACGTGAGCTGCCGTTGGGTTGTCATTCCATCAGCGAGCTGTTATTTCCAGCAAGACTACATATGATAATCTCCAGAGCTAAAGACGCCGATATAGAATCTCCATTGATCAATGCTTACCGAATGACGCTGCCTCTACAGCCAAAGGATATCAGACCACGACGGCAGCCGCGGCGAAGGATAACCACAAAACTCCACCGCCATGCAACACACCCAGCTTGGAGCAGGCAACACGCAATATACGTACAAGCCCACGCAGCCTACCAAATCCGCTTAGCAACCATGTTATACCGACTAACCCCCCCCAACACCAACTCGCCCCTCCCCTCCTTCTCCCTAACCGCCGCCTCCCTCTCCCTCAACTTCCTCGCCCCATCGGGATCATCCTGATAGATCCACCGCCGCTTATCCTCATCGACCTCGACGACCCCCCACCCCCCCACTCTCCGCCCCTCGGCATGCACGGACAGCTTCTCGCGCTCCTTCATGCCCCTGTAGCGGCGGCGCGCGAACGAGAGCAGGCACATACCCAGGACGAGCTTGCAGGCCAGGAGGACGAGGAAGAAGACGAGGAAGAAAACGGCCATGGTCATGAAGGCGATCAGGTCGTCGGTGCTCCACCACGTGCCTGGGTGGGAGGCGACGCTGCCGTTGCCGAAGGAGGAGCGGCCGAGGGCGCGGCGGAAGTAGTGGTCGATGTGTTGCAGGGCGGCGGTGGTGGCGGGCGAGGCGGGGGTGGGGGTCTCGACGGAGAGGGAGCGGGCGGTGGAGGGGATGGGGAGGGGCATGTGCGTGGCGAGGAACATGTGGTAGGTCTGGACGGAGGCGCGGATGAAGAGGCACGAGAGCGGGATGACGGGTAGGCCGAGACGGCGGGTTAGGTTCTGGTCCGCAAATGCCTGTTGTATTTTAGCTGTGGCCGGGTTCGGATTTCATGAGCGTTGTTTGCTTACATTGGAGTAGTAATCCTTGGCGAGCACGTCGAGGAACCTCCCGTAGATGGCAGGCTTAGTGTTGTTGAACTTGGTTATGTATGCGTGCTTCAACCAGTCCACCAACATCTCGCTTCCAAGCACCAGCAGAAAGGGTCCCATGACTTGCCCCGTCCATTTCGGGAAGATTGTGAAGCTTTTTGGGAGAATACTGGCAGCTTTCAAAGGAAGACTTGCGTTAGCACCTTGTCCGACTGCGCTTCCCAAGGAACCACCGAGGCCACCAAGAGTAATGGATAATCCTCCGGTTTCGACAATGTTGCGCGAAGCAATGATTATCAACATCAACCACAGCTGGAACCGCTCAACCACATCCGCGCATGTGAGCTGAAAGAGGTTCTCTTTCTCGAATTTCTTGAAGACCGTGGACTTGATCTCGACGAATTGGTTCGACATGAGCAGCGTGAGGAGGGCGTTCGAGTATGAGTTGACCGCTACGTTCAGAGTGATGACTTGATAGAACAGGGCAGTGGCATGCACCACGTTGTAAAATAGCGCAAGGACGAATAACCAAAACGGCCTGAGAATCTTGCTTCGGCCATCGGGCTTGCGTTCTAGAGATTCTTTAGAGAACAAACACTCGAAGACGTCCTGGCCGAGAGCGGAGAACAAGCGATCGCAGACCTGGATGTTCAAGTTAGCTCCGAAATACGGTAGGGAAAGTAGGGTAATCCACTTCGAGCACATTATAAATTACGTAAAGCTTGATGGCAGCTTGACCGCGAATGCTGTGGTACATGCGACTGGCGTCGAAATACATCAAAATAGTGCAGCTGAACAGGACCAACAGGCCTTTGAGAAGATCCGCCTTGTGGTCTGGCATCAACGCTGACGGTGTAGACTTGGTTCGTCGATGCTTGAATGCAGAACCCCTACGTTGTTTTCGCTCTGTCTCCCCGTGAGAAGGTTTCGCACTAGTGCTATCCAAACCTACAGGAGTCCGTTGGGTTGTGGACTGGGATGGAAATGTTCTCTTAGAACCAGATCGGTCGGCGGCAGTTGTCGGCTGTTCCGTGGGGCTGAGACCCTTTTTTCCCCTTCGTCTCCGCCACATTCGACCAGTACCGGTAAAGACAATCTCAGATACGAAGCGGAGCTCTAATGCCAGATTATGGTCCCATGACTGGCCCAAAACATACAACGCTTTCAAGAACCGCAAAGGGAGTATCGTAAACGAGTAAAGCCAAGCATCAAGACAAGCAAGTGCGCCAAACCACAGAACCTGTTCTAATTGCGGTGGTAACAGAAGGAAATTCTGAAGACGTTCTAGTTTGACTCGTGATGATTCATAAGGAAAATCACTGGTAACGGAGCGATGAATGTACAATGGCGAAGGTCTTTCTGATGATAGCTCGAGTTGAAGATATGTCGGAATAGACAGAGGAGGCATTGGTATTGACATCGGCATGGGAGATGGCATTGGGTCGGGCATAACCGTAGGTTTAAGCGTAGAGTTGGAGTCATCGAATTGCAACGGAGCCGGTGAATTCCGACTCGGCCTTGATTGCGGCGTCGAGTTAGGAACTGCGCCATTCTGCTTCGTTGCCGGATGCTTTCGTCTCAAGTTGGTAGGTGTAGATACAGTGCGCGATAAGGCGCCAGGCCTCGGCGATACTGATGTGCTCGAAGCACTTTCGATTGCTGGAAGCAACGGCACCCTTCCTCGAGAATTAGAAACTTCGAACGTCGAAGAAGATACGACTGCGCTGCCTGCTCTTTTCCTGCTTTGTACGTGGTGATGCCCGTCAGCTCCGGCAGAGGAATCAGATGCGATTTGTGCAGAAGCTCGATCGGCTTCCAGAGGGATGTCATTCGACCGATTAATGGGATACCTTTCGGACTCTTCGGGCGCCGTAAGGAGAGGTAAAGACTTTGGTGACGAAGTGAGCTCCTGTATCTGAGCTGGAGATAACTTCAAAATCTTTTCTTTTTCCAGACCCTGCATGGCTGGCGAGTCCACTTGACTACTCCTTCTCTTGCTTGTCTCTTCTGGTATTTCACTCAGCTTCATACTAGTCGACGCTGGCGAGAGCAGAAGTCCAAGCCCATTAGACACAGTCTTGCGAAGATCAAGCGGCGAAGGCAGTCCTTTCCTCCTTTCCGAACTGTTCTTCTTTTCATGATCGCCGTTCGCTTCAGGCCTTTGATCAACGTCGTGTCTATTCCCCGAATCCGGAGAACCTATCCTAGACTCCGATGGCGTGCAGAAAGAACTCCGCTGTCCGCTTCCGCAGGCTATATGCGTGAGATGGCTGCCATTGGTGACTGAAGAAGATGGAGCAACAGGAGGTTGGACCGCTCCACCATCTCGCGTATCATCACCGTCCTGAGTTTTCTTCCGTACCCCGGCATCCAACCTTTCCTGTGCCGCGGCCACCAGCTGTAGATGGTCTGGATTTTGGCCATTGTGCTTCATTGGATGGTGAGCTTCGGCATCCCCCGTATTGACATTCACCAGACCTGGCTGGTATACCGCTGCACTCATTCTGAGTGCCACAATAAACTTGAGTCATCTGACGTAGTCCGATGCTGCGTATCGTCCACTGTCACTTTTGCGACAGATCATGTTGGAGGTTTTGCGACAGGACATCTGTCCCCGACAAAGACACCGTTTGACCTGATTGGTACAAGTGCTTAAGTACGGATTACTCAGCAGCTGCTTATATCCAGGTTGGCGCTGTACAAAGGTACCTAACCTCAGTCCGAAGCAACCCTGAGGTACGCTTTGAACAGCATATGTTAATTATCTTGGCTCTGCCAACATGATTTTGACTTCACAGAACCATCAATAGGCATAGGGACTACACTTAATACGCGGGAGAAAACAAATACTTGTATGAAGCTAATAAGTAATGTACAAAGGATGTCACGCTCCCAAACACCATTGTATATGCCGATATCCAGAACTCCTTACGCCGTTATGATGAAGGGGCCGTTACCAGTTCTACTTGAACATCAACCTCAGTGGGGACGGTTTCTTCTCCTTCTTCTCTTTCTCGGGCTTGAGGGTCTTGGAGCCCTTCGAGCCGCCGCTCTTCGACGTTTTCGCTGGTTTCTTATTCTTCCTTTCCTTCCTCTGCTCACGAGACTCATGCTCATGCAATGCCACTCGCGACATGGACGCCGCTTGAGGGGTGATGAATTCGCCGTCAACACTTGTCCCCGTGCTTTCCACTTCAGTTTCGGCTATGCCACGTCGCCAGTTCTCGATCTTGTTAACATCGCCACCTAGTTCGAGCATCTCATCCATGCCATCGTCTTGCGCGTTTCTGGCTTTGATCTTCTTGATGATCTTATACCCACCGAAGGCGACTATAGTGATCCCTACTCCGACGCCGGCAGCGATCATGAATTGGGGACTAGCCAGCAAAGCAAATACAGCGGGAGCGCTTCCTTTCAGAGCTGTGATAATGCCCGGGGACATCTTCATCACGATGTTGCTGATTTCAGCCAGCGTAAGGGCGACCGCGGCCATCGCGTCGGGATTCTTCTGCAGATTGGCTATGATAGCTGTGGCGGAGTACTGTGCGCATTCTGCTTCGACCAGTAGCATCTTCACCTTGCTGACGAGACCTTTGAGCTCCTTTTCCTCATCTTGATGAGTCGGAGGAAGTGGCGGTGGGATGTCGCCATACGCTAGATCCATGTCTATAGCTGCTGGTGTAGACATTGACCTACCGAGCGATGCCCGATGGGTAATACCGTTCGATTGGTCGTATTGCATGGTCTGACTCCGAATGAGATCATGCCTGCGTGTCTCGCTCTCTCGCTCGTAATGATGGTCAAAGGCTGGGTATATCGGAGTCGTGGCGCCGTGCGTAGAGCGGCTGGAGTGACGGCGTTCGCCATTCGGTCGAGACATAGACCTCGCTTGGCGAGATCTTCTCGAAGAAGCAGCGTATTTGGGATCATCGTCAATGGTGTCTGTTTCCAAAGCGTGTCGCATACGCTTCTCCTCCGAATGGTTTCGTCGCTCAGCGACGATCTCAGCTTTGCGTTCTCGATAGGCTAGTTTGGCTTCCTTGAAAACGTTGATGAGATGCTTACTCTATCAAGGAGTCATCAGATATGGCCGGGTAGAACAGATGGTATGGACAAGGTGTACTTACCGTACTGACGACTTTGCCTGACTTGTCAACGACCGCAATGGTCTGACCGATCGCTGCTGCGTGCATGTCTCTGTGCTGCTAGCTGAAGATTATAGACGGTGGTGACTGCAAGGACCTGCTTGCGGAGTGTAAAGACCCTCTCTGATGCTGAGGAGTTCTGCTTGCGAAGCGGCTTCGTGGTTATAGACCTTCCCAAGTGGAGTGAAGGTGACGATTATTCAATTCACGAGCAAGTCAACCAACAAAGAGATTACCTGGTGAATGCTGATAAGACAACAAGACAAAATGTCCAAAAGAGATGTCGCTATAACAAAGGAATTGAAGGAATATAAAGAACAGCTGATCATACAAACAAGAATTGGACCAGACTCGTAATCAACAGTTTAGCAAGTTTAAGCTGGACGATTAGCTCTGCCGTGTTAGCCATTCATTATTGCAGCCATGACTGCACATTGCGCTTTACCATATTCACATCCGTGGATCTTGTCGGTCGACGTCGCAGATTATTATTATTATTGTTAATAAATGAGTCGATTTCCTCGTTGTCGGCTTGTGATTTCTCGCCTCCCAGGCCAGTCTGGGCCTTCGTCCCCGGTCTCGGTTATCATGGGACGTCGACCTGTGGCGCGCGGCAAGTGAGGCTATGCTCGTTGGCTCTGGGTTTGTTTCTTCTGCGACGGCCTAGTCCGAACAATTGGGCGCTGGGCAGCTGAAAGGAAACCCCGATCATGCAAGATGATGAGTCGTCGGGCGATTTCCTTCTGCGTGTACGGAGTACACATACTTCGTGATTGCAAAACCCTCCGCCACCCGAAGATTTCGCCTTCAAAGAATGTCCAACTCAGGAGGAGCTAAACGCACTTGATCAACCAAATAATGATTGTGACTATGCCCATATATGTGTTGAGATACGAGCAATACGGAAACATATCTGGCTCAGTCGCTTGCATTGTGGATTATTATAACTCTGAAGATCTCTTGAGGAGCAGAGTTTGTGGATGGCGGAAGTGTTTGGATATCACTTTATGGCAGTGTTTTCACTTCTATGTGGGTCTCATGGTTGGCAACGTCAACATGGCCAGAGGAAGCAACTAGTTGCACTGGTTGACACATACTTCGATTGCTCTTCTGAGTCAACAACACATATATGTACACAAGAGGCAGACCTGGTTTCACTGAGGGTTTGCGACGCTTTGTGCAAGCGCAAGGGACCGTGTGGATTGTTCTGTTGCACTGCTTCAGACTCTGCCTTTATCGAAAGATTGAACCTTGCCCTCTCAGTTGATTGCCTGTCTGATAAGTGATTACACCCAACTCTAGCCAGAGAAAGTAGAAGGTACACATGCGACTCGTGCGGACCTGTAGAGCAAACCCAACTTGGCTGGAGATAAGGATGTGCCCATCAGATCTGTGACTGCCATCTACAGATTGTAGCTTCAAGGGCTCTTGCGCCATCTAGTGCACTCAAGTACACACCGCAGGATTGCTGATCTTGCTTCCTTATAACTCTGGGAGCATCATCCGAAGCTGCCTTTCGGTACCGTCACAAACTAACGATTCTCAAATAGTGCCTTTGCACGCCAGAGCCACAATCCCATTACCACTTCCTGTCTCAACAATGGCTCTCCACCATCCGGACACGTTGGATTTCGGTAGACCAGAATGTCGAATGCTCGGTAAGTACAGTACGCTCTGTTGATTGATTGGCGTGTTCATCAACTGTGTTTTCCTGGGGTAGTAGCGGCGGGCCGAACGGAGCTTCCCGTGAACCTTAGACGCACGTGCTTATGACAGCTTGAGATGTCGGAGGACATAAGTCTGCGCTGCTCTACAACCACACATGTCAGATGATCTCACTAAAATGTCAGATGATCTTGACAGAGTTTATCAGAAGACCATCTGACCTTCTGAAACATCTCAAGATCAACTGAGGTTCAATTTCTTTGAATATATTACTAATCAATTCACAATATATTAACCCTAACTTAATCTCTAATACACAAACACACTAATGTATCTGAAATGCATTCTCAATATATTTCATATTGTTAATTCTAACTCTCTAATTCTAATCATCTAACCCCCTAACACTAATCCCTAACCACTAATTAGTTATGAATATATTCTTCATGAATTTGTAATGAATTATTAATGAATTACACAGTCACAATTTCAATTTCTTGCTTGTTAGCTTCACAAAAAACCTTAAAGTTCAGAATTAGTGTAGAATCATTCAAGATTTTAGTGAGATCATCTGACTGAGACACAGATTGAATGATCTCACTAAAATCTCAGATGATCTTATGTTAATTTGACAAATTAAAGTTTTTTGTGAAGCTAACAAGCAAGAAATTGAAATTGTGACTGTATAATTCATTAATAATTCATTACAAATTCATGAAGAATCTATTCATAACTAATTAGTGATTAGAAATTAGTGTTAGGGGGTTAGATGATTAGAATTAGGGAGTTAGAGTTAGCAATATGAAATATATTGAGAATGCATTTCAGATACATTAGTGTGTTTGTGTGTTAGGGTTAAGTTAGGGCTAATATATTGTGAATTGATTAGTAACATATTCAAAGAAATTGGATCTCAGTTGATCTTGAGGTGTTTCAGAAGGTCAGATGGTCTCCTGATAAACCCTGTCAAGACCATCCAACATTTTAGTGAGACCATCCAACATGTGTGGTCACCATCCGACCTGCATCCGTCTGCTCTACTGCCTTCTCTTAGGCGAGAACAGGCATAGACTTAAGTCCATCGACCTTGTAGCACTACAGGCCGTTTCTTAGAGTCCCGACTAGAGCTCTCCTACCAAATGGATCACGATGAGGTAGCTGACATAGAACATGGGAGCTCAGACATAGGCGAAGGTGTTCCTGGAGCTGTCGCCCACCGTGGACAGCAGCAATCGTCTCAGACGAAGGGACTACAGCCTACACTCTTCCACCGGGTCAGAAACCAGAGATCAATACTTGCGCTTGTAGTCTCGGATCAGAGAATATATGCCGGAACCCAAGGCGGCGAGATCTTGGTTCGTCCCTCGGTGTTGACTGAAACATTACGCGCTGACTTCCAGAAGGTCTGGTCTCTTGAGACTTATGAGCGGATCTTCAATGTTGCAGCTCATCGAGGCAGTGTCTTGTGCTTGTACTTGTCGCAAGATGGCAAGCTTCTCTTCTCGAGCGCTGGCGACGCCATCGTTAACGTAAGCGAGCTCGAAGCAGGTTGTGTCTGGTCGATACTTACTCGAAATATATAGGTATGGTGCACGGGGACCCTGATCCGAATTTATTCGATTTATTCTACCTTCGACGTTGGTGACGTTTTCTCCGTCGCCTACTCATCGGAACTGCAGACGGTGTACTTAGGGGCTCAGAATACCAGTATACAGGTGGGTCTCGGGAAAAAGGCCTTGTGAAAGTGCTGCTAACGGCCGTTAAGTGGTATGACTTGGCGCAGAAGGACAGCCGGCCTCCTCTTAACCCTACTTCTCATCCGTCACACCGGAACCACCGTTTCTTCGACTCGAAAGGTCCTGGCGGTGCCTCAACACCTCGGCCCTCCTCGGGAGAGTTTCGCGTAGAAGGCGGACAGGTTCTAGAGATCGACAAGGATGATATCGTGCAGTTTGCTCACTATGGTTATGTATATTGCATGCTATTGGCGCGCGGTATCAGTCGGTGTGACGCAGACTCCGAAATTCTCATCTCTGGAGGTGGTGACGGTACCATCAAGTTGTGGAGTTTGCAGAAAATTGCCGGCAGAGCAATTCAAGAAGTATGTACACTCGAGAATGGCGACGGTTCGGTTTTGGCAATGGCTATCGATGGGACATTCCTTTACAGTGGTCGACTGGAGGGCGACATCAACGTTTGGGATTTGGACACTCGGCAATTAATTCGAAGTGTCAAAGCCCACAGTGCAGATGTCCTAACTCTAGCTGCTACGAAAAGTCTCATTTTCAGTGGTGGATCCAACGGCTACGCTAAGGTATGAAAGTACAATCCTTGAACTTGTCCAGGCTACGATTGATTTCAGTTACAGAAATTCAACAAGAAGTATCAATGCATCAGCGGGTGGAAAGCTCATGATCAGTTGATTTTGGCGTCGGCGGTTGCATCCTTTCGTGGACGAAGTATCTACGTAACTGGAGGGAATGACAACTGCATCGCTGTTTGGGATGTAACCGACTGTGTCCACAGTCTTGCAGAGTTGTCGCCCACAAGTGATGGTAAGCGCCTTGATCGGCTACCTATTACTGAATCCAAGCTAACGGAACGGCACAGTGCAGCTGGTCGATTCACTCCAGAGACTTGTTTCTTATAGGACGGTGTCATCGAGTACACAATATGCTGAACCCTGTCGTGGTGGGGCATCCTTTCTTCGTAAACTTTTCAAGAGGTTCGGCGCTTCAACTGAGATGTTCAACACCGAAGACCGGGGCAACCCCATCGTCTATGCCAAATTCACGGGCAAGCCTAGCGAGAACCTAAAGCGGAAAAGAATCCTCTTCTATGGTCATTACGACGTGATCGCGGCGGACAATGAGCAAGGAAACTGGAAAACTGATCCTTTCGACCTGCAAGGCATCGACGGGTATTTGTACGGTCGGGGAGTGTCCGACAACAAGGGTCCGGTGCTCGCTGCCCTGTTCGCAGTAGCTGACCTCGTCTCTGAGCAAGCTCTAACATCCGACATCGTGTTTCTAATTGAAGGAGAGGAAGAACGTGGCTCGCGTGGGTTTGCGGAAGCCGTGAGAAAGAACAAGCACATCATTGGAGAAATTGACTGGATCCTGTTAGCAAACAGCTACTGGATCACGGACGATGTACCGTGCCTCACCTATGGCTTGCGAGGGGTGATCCATGCCACGGTCCGGGTGAAAAGCGGCAATCCTGATCTTCACAGCGGTGTTGACGGAAGCGGGCTTATGGATGAATCACTCAAAGATCTTGTGATGCTCCTTGCCAATCTGACCGGGCCACATGGACGGATTCAGATTCCTGACCTCTACGAACCCATTCTTCCTATCACTGAAGCTGAGGACTCGCGCTATGCCGCTATAACTCGAATGCTAGTGCAGTCTAACCCGGACAACGAGAATTCAGATGTTCTCAAAGCTAAGCTTATGGCACGCTCACGTGAACCGTCGCTGACTATACATCGCTTCGACATCTCTGGGCCTGAGAATTCGACCATCATACCTAGCACCGCGCGGGCTTCCATCTCCATCCGCCTCGTACCTAATCAACAGGTAGAAGAGGTCAGGGAAGCTCTAATAGACTTCTTGAAAGTCAAGTTCCAGGAGTTAGGGAGCAAGAACGTTCTGTCAGTCAGCATCAACCACCAAGCTGAGCCGTGGCTCGGCGATCCCAGTAATGAGCTCTTCAGGACACTCGAGGAAGCTATAATAGATGTTTGGTGTCCACGAGGCGAAGGCGAAGGCGAAGCAGCCTTGGAAACCGTGGCGCACACTTCAAAAGCGAAGCTTTCACATACCAGTTCGAAACCGTCAAATCCTATACCCGCCACCTCACTGTCCCTTGAGAACGGTACCGATCACTCACCCAAAACCAGTGCCATCCCAAACGCCCCCGTAAGAGCTACTGCGGCGGAAGCCGATCCAAGACCAAAGTACAGCAAACCTCTCTACATCCGCGAAGGCGGCTCCATCCCCGCCATCCGCTTCCTCGAAAAGGAGTTCAACGCACTAGCGGCACACCTCCCGTGCGGCCAGGCGAGCGACAGCGCCCACCTGGACAACGAGAGATTGCGGCTCTTGAACCTGTACAAGAGTAGGGAGATCTTCCGGAAGGTGTTCAGGGAGTTGCCTAAGAAATAGGGCGTTCCGTTGGATTTTGAAAATATGCTCTAGGGCGTTGGAGATGGCGATGGGTCGTCCTTCTAGTGGCTTAATACCCCTTGAGGCGAGGTCTTGGGCTTTTGGACATGTCGGCGCTGTAGATAGTTGACGGTTCTAGGCATGTAGCGGCAGGCTTGCATGGATAAGGCATTTATTGCACTTTAGACTTGAGGCGTGACTCTGGGGAGGTCGGAGCTACGACTGTTGAAATACTTCTTTCCCAAAAAACCTTATGCCACACCCACTCACTCGATCCATCCGGCTGACACTCAAGCGCCTACACCGGCCGCCTACACCGGTCACCCCGTGAACCCGGACGGCAACTACAGATCCTACTCCCATTGCAGCGGTTCTGACCCGAGAAATTGGGGGAAAGCCGCAGGAGGGTGGGCTTGCCCTACGGTAGGGCACGGCACTGGAAAGGGGCTACTCTGCACATTCAGAAAAGGGGATTCCCACCCGTACCGTGCCATTGACTACAATTCAAGGTTGAGGTTCTCCGTATTCATGGATGCGTCATTGTACCTACTGTGGGATCAAGGTCTCCTTATTGAATGATGTGCTCTGTTGCGCACCGGGATAGGATGAGCTCTGCAATGGTATATGCCAATAGTGGGTATAGTGGACAGATTTCTTCGTATTGTGGGAGATCTTTGGTACACATTCGAGCTGGTGGCGTGGGCTGGGTTGTGGAATACGCACTTGCATGTCAGGGTTTGCTATTGTGGATTGGTGTCCTTATTGTGTAATACTGTGGGCTCGGGGAGAGCTGATTATTGTGGGTTGAGTCCTTATTGTTCCTTAAGAGTATCAATACACAACGAGCCTCGAGATGGTTGCGAGCGTGCCCATACTTTCCGCCGTGGTGACGTTTGCTCTCGCCTGCCATTGACACATAAGCAATGTGTTATTGCAACCGCAAGTGAATAAATCCATTCACTGTTGCTGTGGTGGTCTATAAAATCTTCCACTTCTCACCTCGTACTTTCCACTTCGTAACTTCTCTTCATCCACTTCCACAACGACAAAACACCAAGAAGAACTTGCAACTTCCACTTCGGAACTTCACGTTCATCAACGAGAAACCCCCAAAACTTACAACATCCGCAAACACAACCATAGAAAACGCGATCTTCAGTAAAATGTCGTCGACGGGTTTTACTGAACTCCTCCACTCCATCGTCATCGTATTTCTCTGGTCTGCTGCTGTTGTTGTCTCCGTCAATTTCGGCGTGGAAAGCGTGTTCTCTTACAACCTCTCCGAGCGAACACTTTGGCACATTCTTCTCCTCGTCTTTGCACTTCTCGCGTCGTTCTTCGTGCAACTTCCCGGTACAGATCTCACTCACGGTTCCACTGCTGGTTCAGTGGAAGCCGAGGACGTCGTGAAGCAACCTTCGGTAACTTCGACACCCATCTGCAACCACCACGAAGACAACGAGCTCGAGATATTGGCACTCAAAAGTGCGAACGACAAACTCGATGCAGCCGTAGCAAGGGAACGTAAGCGGACAGCCAACGCGGAGTCTAAGGCCAAGTTGGCCGAAAAGAAACGTGATGACTTGAGCTACGAGCTGCACATCACGAAAGAGAAACGGCACCAAGACTACCTTACTCACGTTGATGTGAGTGTCCCTTTTCATCTTAGCCCGTGAATGTAGATCTAATATCATATGAAGCGCCTTCGGGAACTTCAGGTTTCCAACAATGAACTTGTCGACGCCGAGGAGCGGATCCGTACACAAGTAGAAACCGTGGAGCGCAGCGAAAAGCTCGCCGACCACTGGAGGCGGGAGTGCTGGGCTCACGAGGAGAATGCAACGAAGAGCCGTTGGGAGGTGAACAAGTGCCGAGCAGAACTTCTTGACACAAACAAAAAGATGAAGAAGCTGCTGAGAGAAGCAAACCAAAAGGAGGCGGAGACTGCAAGGGTATGCACCCACCAGAGGAAAGAACTCGCCCAGCAGAGGTCAGAGCTCAAGCGCCTTGCTGCAAAGGAAAAGAAGCCCACAAGTGAAGTCATCGAATTGTCCCCGATCAAAGCTGTCATTGACGTGGCTCCAACTTGCCCGGAAACGAAGACGTTGGTGGATGTGGTCAAAACCGACACCTCACCCATTCCGGCAGTTGCCCCGAAGCCCTCAGAACAGCGGGAACCGGCAAACGAAGTCATCGACGTGGCTCCGACTATCCTTGACATGGCTCCTACTCGCCCCGAAATGAAGACGTTGGTGGCTGCAGTCACCACAATCGACATCCCTCCCATTTCGGCAGTCGCCACGGAGCCCTCAGAAGGGGAGCGAACGGCGAACGAAGTCTACCGGTTTGGCTCGATCACAGCCATCATGGACGCGGCTCGTACAGCCCCTCAAACGTTGACGTCAACGGGAGCGACCACAACGATCGACATGCCACCCACCATCTCGGAGATTATGAAGTCCCCAAAGGAGGACAAGGCGGCAGAACATGCCAGCCAGATGGGCCCAGTCACAGCCAGCATCGACACCTCTCCCACTCCCACACTCCCTCTCTCCGAAAACGAGGCGCTGGTCGGTGCCGTCACCACCACCAGCGTGTTTCCTCCCACGTCGGTCGCTACCGAGCCCACAGAGGGAAGCACCGGTAGCGCACCAAACCCCCCGACCACCCTCAACCGGAAGATAAAGAAGCCGGTGTCTCGACTCAATCGCCCAGGGGCGGCTGCGGTAGCAGCAGCGACGCCGGTGCTGGCACCGGTGTCGAGAACGCCGCACGAGGAGGTTGATCTCCTGATCCAGATGGTCGGGATGGCCAGGGCGGCCCAGACGAAGGGCCAAACCAAGGCGGCCCTGTATGACATCATTGAACAGTTGTCATGCTTGGCAAGCATCTGCGACAGGGACGAGCCAGAGTTTATCGAGTACGCTCTGGGCACCCTGACATCAATCTCCTCAGACGAGGCTCCGGGCAACATTCTCCCGCCCTTCTTAAGGGAAATGGCCGGTTCATTGTCCGAACAGGTGAGAGCAACTCTTGAACAAAGAGTTCTTGAAAACCTGGAAGCAGATGAGGAGATTGATGAAGGGGATGTGGACATGGGAGACGGCGCTGGACACGGAGAAGAAGACGCCGTGACTGATGAGGGCGGTGAGGATGGTGAGGTCGTAATGACCTGGCCGGACGAGATTGAGGGTCTAAGCCAGCTGGACCTTGAACTCCTGGGTGAGGATCTATAGAAAGCAAAGTGTGTAGAGGAATACCCAGGTATGAGGATCATTCAACCAACAAGCATATACATTAACTAACACCTGTTCTCAGGAGTTCAAGGAGAGCTACCAGGCTGGTACTGATCAAATAACAGACATCGATCGAACGCCATGAGGATTTGTACAAGATCAATTCAAGACTTGTTTGACCCATAGCATCCTTCATACCTCTACGAAGTTGCAGGTCACTTCGGATAAGCTTCTCCCCTGAGGTAGAACCAGACAGTTGTAGCTCAGCGAATGCTCTTCATCCATCATACCGACGAAACACCTACACTTTCTACATTCCGTGCTGTCCAGATCGATGGCGGGACCTCTTTCAGATTGGGATACTTTCCGGGTATTGAAAATCGCGATGAGGACGAGTTGGGTCTTGTTCTTTGTGAGGCGTACATTGTCAAGCATGCTTACCCGTCCTCTCTCTTAGCTGTACGAAGCTGTCGCTGGTACCCCTCATGGAATTGATGCGCTCCCACTGGGATGCGCTCTTCCGTAAGGGTTGAACCGCACAGTCGCTGGCAGTCTGGTTGTCGAGTTCTTTTCAAGACGAACATAGATGTATGCCTAGTAAATGAGAAAGTTCGATTCCTCGCTACCTTACCTTAATCAAGAGAGAGTGAAGTGAGGTGACTGAGCTCTCAACGTTAGTCCTGATGTAGCAAGCGTGGGAGTAAACTTCACAAGCGAGCCAGTCATAGCAGGGTCAAGAAAGTTTGAAGCATCATCCAGTGTTCATCTTCAAGAAAGATTGGTATTGATCACCTACGAAGAAGTTAAGATACGCCATCCCGGTCGATCATTCAAAGCCCTGCTCAATCTCTGTGTAATCCACGAACTCCTCACGACCGTCCCAATCCTAGAAAATCTACTGCATAATAGCTTTCGCCCAGTCTCGAAGGGGCGAGCCTCCTAAGTCCTGATCTTTCCTTGCTCACGCTATGGATCACTCAAGGGACCCGTGTCCGTGGGTGGCCTTAAGTGATTTTGGTGGCGCCTTCTGTATGGGGGTATGTTCCTTCCTATCCCATCTGTCTATTCGCGTCTAGCCGCTGGCTTTTCATTCCCCACATCTTGTCCGCCGCCTTCTCCACCTAGTTGACACATGAGAGTGAGGCTGATATTTTGGCAATCTCAGGCTATCGGGGGTGCGGTATGGCATGGCGTTAAAGGTTTCCGCAATAGTCCTTACGGGGAACGACGAATCGGCGCTTTAACGGCCATCAAAGCACGAGCACCTGTATTAGGAGGCAACTTCGGAGTGTGGGGCGGGCTTTTCTCAACGTTTGACTGTGCAGTGAAGGGGATAAGAAGGAAGGAGGACCCATATAATGCTAGTATGTCTGATTGCTGCTTGCTCCTACCGAATACACAGTGCTACACCACGTCAAAAGGATGTATGCTGATTTTGAATCCATCACAGTCATAGCCGGGTTTTTCACAGGTGGTGCGCTGGCAGTACGAGGAGGGATGAAGGCGGCCCGGAACTCAGCAATAGCGTGTGCTTGTCTATTGGCAGTCATCGAAGGTGTTGGAATCGGTTTCCAGAGGATGATGGCAGAGAACACTCGATTAGATGTGGGTATTGTGGAGAGAGATTTTGTGTGCAGACTGCTGATAATCTTCATTTGCATAGATCCAACAGCCACCTCCACCACCGGCATCGGTGGAAAGCTCTCAGACACCTTTACTTGCATAATGACTTGTCCTCGACTTCTCACCATCTCATCCTAGACTACGACATCACTCTTCACTCCAAGGTTCTTACAATCAAGGCGCACAACTCTCTGTTTCGTGTTCCTCCTTAGCGGTCAAATCTGGGCGGCCACTGTCTGGTGGTTCTCCATTCAAATATTGTGTGACTATCGGACATTGTTTGCTCAATTGATATGAGGATTATCAGTATGTATTATACGCCGGGAAGTATTACACTATTGTCTAACGAAGCGTTGTGTGTCCCTGCTATGCGTCGGCAACTTGCATGTCTGACCAAGTATTCACTGCTCATTGCATAAGAGGATCCCATTCACTTGCCATACGATTTGACTACTGCCAGAACTCAGCTGGAAGTGCGTTTGCTGTGATATTTATTCACCAGTCATCTAGGATGCTTTAGCGCTAATGTCCCCTGAGTAGACGGAACATCAAATAGCCGACATTCAGATCAACCTCTGATATAACTTACCACTTTCCACTTACCACGACAGAGGTAAGGCACTACTTGCCAGCTGATATTGCCTGTGCCCCAAGCAGCGATTCTAGGTTACATTGATGCCAGTCTCTGAAGCGCGCTCTTAGATCGAGAGTCTTACACGCGTCTCTGAGAAGCTCTTCGCATCGGCTTCGAGACTTGACAGAGTTGTCAGCAGCTATCCCAGCTAATCCGCCATTATGGAAGTGTTCGTTCGTAATCTTCCAGAGCAGCTATCCGAAAAGCAGTTAAGAGATTTCTTTGGACCTCTCCTACTCAAACTGTCTATCAAGTCGTACATCTGTCACAGGCTGCGAAAAGGATGCGCTACGGTAACCTTTCTCGACCCTGTTCAGGGCCAAAAGTTCTTGGAAATTTACGGAACTAGCAACCCCAAAGCCCAGGCAGTCCATCAGTTGCGACTTATGGGAAGGAACATTTACTGTTCTGTCAGCAGGAATGTGCCAGATGCCTTTCTTTTACGCAGCTTACGCAGTGAGCAAGTCAGGCAGCAGACCAAGAAAGTCAACACTGGGAAAGGTTCGACACCACGCCCTGAACGAATTGAACGAACGCTTCCCTGTTCCTCACTGGCCTGCGGCACATGGGACTATGATAGGAAGTCACATCTTGTTTTCGTTCCCTACTTTACCGATCGTAGGCAGGGCACTATGACTTTCGGCAGGAAGTCTCTTTCTCTACGTCTCAACCCTCCGGCAGCAGATGTTCCCGTTCTTGAACTCGAAATCCGTTACTCGACCGTGCAATCTATGACAGTGGGCAATAGATTGAACCCATCCCTCACACTTACGGTTTCCGAAGCGCCTCGGATGTACGAAGACACCGCACATATGCTAAATAATCTATTACTTGGCGGTCTAAGAAAGCTTTTGTTGGATGCAGGGCAGCAGCGGCCGTTCACCAAGAAGAGAGTTTCAAGCATCAGCGAGGCGCACGAGAGTGTTGTCTCAAGTTGCTTCGTATATCGGCTTGTGTTGTTGCCTGAGGCAATCAGCAGTATATATGCCTATAAGCATATCCGAGAGTTACCAACGTGTATTTCTTGGCTTACCGCTGTCATGGCACCAGCGCGTTCGCTCGCGCTTGAGAGTTCTGAACTGACCTTGAAACTCTGCTATGATTTTGATGACTTGCCCTTCAGTCTCAAGTTTCAGATGCAGAAATTAGCACAGAATGGCTATCTTCTACCTGGCCGTGTCGTTGCGTTGCTACCAGAAATATCTCGTATGGTCAAACGTTCAGGGGTGCCTACGACTCTACACGCTACAAAGAAGCTCTTCAACCAAATTCCTTACCCTGGGCCCGAAACCGAAGCCAAGGAGCTCGAGTTAAAGGGTCTGACAGAGCTTCTCGCCAGGAACGAGCTATCTAGTCAAACAGAATTGGTATACTCACCAGACATTGCAGAGCGGCACGAGCACATGGCACAGGTATATAAAGCTACTGTCACCCCAACAGGTACATTTTTCTATGGTCCGGATCCAGAACCGAAGAATCGAGTGTTGCGGAAGTACTCGGATCATGTGGACTTCTTCCTTCGAGTAACTTTTGTGGACGAAGATGGGGAAGCGATAAGGTTCGACAATGATGCTTCCAACGAGAACATATATCATGGCCGTTTCAAGAAAGTTCTTGGTAGCTCAATCAACATTGCGGGCCGGCCCTATGAGTTCCTTGGGTTTTCGCATTCCTCTCTGCGAGCTCAAACATGTTGGTTCATGGCGCCATTCGTTCAAGATAACGAGCTGTTGCATGCACAAATAGTCATCGCTAGGCTAGGAGACTTTTCAGCAATCCGCTCGCCAGCGAAGTGTGCTGCACGCATAGGGCAAGCTTTCTCGGAGACATCAAAGACCGTACGACTACGTACAGATACCGTTACCACTATTGCAGATATCGAAAGGTCGGGTCGTGTTTTCAGTGACGGCGTTGGAACGTTCTCGGCATCCATTCTACATAAATTGTGGAAGGAGTATGCCAACTCTCGTGCCTTGAGACCTACGCTATTCCAAATCCGATATGCTGGTAAGTGGGCTCTTTCTCTAAACTGGATGTCACTCCTTCGCAATCATAGTTTCAGCTAATTTGGATTAAAGGGGCAAAGGGCATGATATCCTTCGATAGCAGACTTCAGGGAGAGACGTTATCGCTGCGGCCCTCAATGATTAAATTTGGAGGGTCGGATGCAACAGATATAGAGATCTGTGGGGCAGCACATCGTCCTCTCCCTTTCGTATTAAATCGTCAGCTCATCAAGATCATGGAAGATCTCGGCGTGAAGACAAATGTGTTCTTAGACCTACAAGCCGAGGCTATTGAGCAGCTGCGTAGTACTACTTTGTCTCCTGTGAACGCAGCGAGCTTCTTGCAGCGGAATCTAGTCGGCAAAACTGCGCAGGTTTCCTGGTTGATTCGCAAGCTTGACGGACTAGGTCTGTCCTTCGAGGCGGACGCCTTTCTACGGGACACCGTTCAGATGGCGGTGTTAGTACAGCTGCGCGAAATAAAACACCGTTCACGAATTCCGGTCAAGCTGGCGGTCACCCTTTACGGAATAATGGACGAGACTGGGTACCTCAACGAAGGAGAAATATTCTGCGTTTTGCAAACCGAGGAGGAAGGAAGATCTGTCATTGTTGGTAGAAACATCATAATCACTCGGTCACCAGCACTCCATCCTGGTGACATACAGTTAGTTACTGGAGTCGACGTACCTGAAGAATCCCCCTTGAACGCATTACACAACTGCGTGGTGTTTAGTCAAAAAGGTCAAAGAGATTTACCGAGTCAGCTCAGTGGCGGTGACCTCGACGGTGATATTTACAACGTTATTTACGATCCGGCGTTCCTGCCAATTTCAATTCAAGAGCCAGCTGACTATCCCCGGGTGGTGCAACCCGATGTCGTGGATAGGGTAGAAAGGCATCACATGGCGGACTTCTTCATTCAATTCATGGAGAACGACCGCCTGGGCTGGATAGCTATACTCCACCAGATTCTAGCCGATCAAAAGCTACAGGGAACCCTCGATCCGCAATGCATACTTCTGGCGGGAAAGCATTCAACAGCAGTCGATTTCTCTAAGACCGGTGTTCCGGTATGACATAGCTTCCGGCCTGATCTAAGCCATGGTGCCAGCTACTAACAGCTTCTAGGTGAACCTTGCAGATTGTCCCAGATACCCAAAAGCTCGGCCTGATTTCATGGCGCCAGGTCCCAGTGTCGTGATAAGCAGTAAAATCGACTTTGCCGAAGAAGAGGAAGAAGAGAGCATTAACACCTCCAATGGAGGCGGGAAAGTATACGCCGTGTACGAGAGCGACAAGGTGCTTGGGCAACTGTATCGAGCCATCGACGAACGTGTCGTTTTCCAAGATTTGCAGAAACAGTCAAGCGAATTAGTGAAAGATAAAATCTCCAATCAGAGCGTCATGCAGCAAGTCTGGAGCTACGTTCAGAAGGCGACGGCAGTCATTCAGTGGAGACACCATCTGGACTGGGCAAGAGATCTCCAGGAAAAGTAAGACCTCCTTTCACCCCCTTCACCCTTGTGCATCCTCACCGCATCCCTGAACCGCACATGGCCAAGCCGTCCACTACGTTCTAACAAAGCCACCCAGCTACGACGACCACCTTCTCGACACGATGACGCAGTACAGCAGTCACCCTGTGCACCTGCTCCTAGAGAAAGAAGTCTTCGTCGGTAACATCATCGGCAAGACGGGCGCCCAAAGCAAGCGCCAGCGGGAGAACTCCGTCAGCATGAAGGAGAAATTCGAGCGTGACGTCGCCTTCATCATCAGCTGCATCGTCAAAGACCCGACAACGGGCAAGGAGAGCGAGGAGGCGCTCGAGCGCTCCATCGCTTGCTTAGCTGTCGCCATGGAAGAGAAGGTGCCTAGGAGGAAGGTTGGTGTACTGAGGAGTTTCCTGTATGTGGCTGCTGCGGTGTGCTTGAAGGAGGTAGAAAGGTTTCAGGGCCCGCTGTGGGGGTGAGGTTGAGCGAGTTCGTGGCAGTAAGGAAGGGCCATTTGGGTAGAGCCCATTGGATTGCGGGTTGCAATAGTTCGGATTTGGCTAGTATCTCCATGGATTCGTTGGTCAGGATGCGATGCTTTGGTCCCGAAAGGTAAGTCGTTAATTCGGTCAGTCTGAGCATTATGTGGCTGCATTGGGGCATTTCACCCTATATTCGGTGGCAATGCTACGATATCATGAGAGCTTTCCAATCATTTGAGATTTATGCGGAACTCGGGCAAGTTACGAAGTCAGTGCTTCAGGGGTCGGCGGGCGGGGAGTCAGTCGTAGTAAGATAAACACCACTACTACAAGCTCTCAGCAAGACTCTGACGTAATGTCCATCATAGAGAAACTGTGAACAATGTACTTGCCCTCACCTCGCGCCCCATGACTCTTACTCGACAGCGGACAGTGAGATCAGGAATACACGAGTAATGGTATTGTGAACTAAAGCGCCGGTTGGGACATAAAGGACCAGCAAAAGGCATAACATGCAAGACACATGTTGCGTTCAACAATACTCCGCCTTCCGTTGCCTGCCCTCGTAAGCTCGGTAATACCCATGATGTATGTATGCCCAAGGAAGAAGACCACCCATCAGATCCACTCAATGAAACCCATTCGTCTTGCCCCGTCCCGAGTAAGCGCTACTCCCATGCTCGAAATACGGATGATTGCAAGCCTGTTTCGCCGATATCCTTCCGGCCGGATCGTAGACCAGCATAGCGTCAAGCAGATCCAAACCATTGTCATCCAGGCCCGAAACGAGCGCCTTGGTCTCCGATCGGTGCCATTTAGGGAAGGAGGATTTGAAGTCGGGGAAAGAGGTCACGCCAGGCCAGACGTGTTCGTCGGGCGTGCCGAGGAGTCTGCGAGGTGCGGTCAGTACTGGAGGCATGTTCGGAGCAGGGAGGGTGGGAGGTTGGTGCGCACTTGAATATCTTGAAGATCTCGTCGATCTCGGAGTCGCCGGGAAATAGGGGCTTCCGCGTACACATCTCGGCGAAGATGCAGCCGACGGACCACATGTCGACGCCGGTGGAGTACTGCCGGCCGCCGAGGAGGATCTCGGGCGCGCGGTACCACAGTGTCACTACCTGATGCCTTCTGTTAGTCACAAATGTCACGTTAGGTAGCGGAAAGATGCCAGGGCTGGATACCTCGTGTGTATAAGTCCTCAACGGCACGCCAAACGCTCTCGCAAGCCCGAAATCCGCCAGCTTCAGGTTGCCGTCGCGGTCGATGAGGAGATTCTGCGGCTTCAGGTCGCGATGCAAGACGCGATGGCTGTGGCAGTAGCGCACGCCCTCGACCAGCTGGCTCATGAACTTCTTGACCATGGCGTCGCCCAGCCCCAGTCTGCCCAGATCCGGGCCCGAGCCGTTCGGCAGGGCCTTGCCTCTCCCGCCTTCGCTGACCGGCAGCGCCTCCATGTATTTCTTCAGGTCGAGGTCGAGGAACTCGAAGACGAGGTAGAGCTTGTGGCCGTCGGCGTGGACGATGTTGAGGAGGCGCACGATGTTCGGGTCGCTCATCTCTTTCAGGAGGGAGATTTCGCGGATCGCGGTGCTGGGGACGCCTTCGTCTTCGGCTTCGAGCCGGATCTTCTTGAGCGCCACGATGCGGGTTGGGTGGGTGAGGTCGCGGGCTTTGTAGACAACTCCGTAGGTACCTACACCAAGCTTGGAGTTAGCAGTTTGTATGTATTCTCATCGGGCACTTTACCTTCGCCTATCTTTTCAATCTTCTGATAGTTCTCCATATTGAAAAGCGATTTGGAAGGCCGTCCTTGAAGGCCAGATGCGGCTTACACTTCCGTTGTTTGAGATTTGGTGATAGGCTACGGATTATGAAGTTTTAAAAAGTGCTGTAAGTCAGTCGATTTGTTCCCAGGTGGCTTGTATGTTGGTGATTGATGTCGATACTCATAGCCCTGTGAGTGTTAGTTGTATAGATCTCCAAGTCAATCTCTCAATCGTTGGTGTTGACGGTAGGTAAACATTGCATTTTCGCTTCACTACCGAAAGACGCGCTAAGGATTTCGTGCAGCGTGCGTCAGGCGCGGGAAGCTTCCTCGTCAATCCACAACGGAGTGCATTAATATTTCCTCCGCATCATCATACAGCGGATCCTACAAAATTGGCTCCAGCACTCACGCAACTTTTTTTTTGAAACTTCTTCAAAATCAAGCTCAAACAACAGCATTTTGATGTTAAAATCACAACTAAACACTTATTTCTATAAATCTGAATAGACAGAATTATTA